>WNFN01211408.1_pt2 | contig 44578 bp, 39 predicted proteins | sample 5400161 | NCBI WGS metagenome assembly WNFN01 (sample SAMN13153353, study PRJNA577476) | soil metagenome | isolation source: 80 cm saprolite on Douglas fir-dominated hillslope | place: USA:California | collected 2013-09-17 | reverse complement strand
CGGTCGGAATTATCGAACCGACCGGACAGAAGGGATTAGCGACGGCGTCTTCGCGGTTTCGCTGACGCTCCTCATCCTCGACGTACGACCTCCTGAAGGCGGCGCATCCCAACTCGTGCACGGGCTCGTCCTGATTGCACCGAGGCTCGGGACCTTCGCGCTGAGCTTCGCAATCGTTGCGTACTACTGGCTCGTCCACCACCTGATTTTCGCCTCACTGCGCGGCGTGAAGGTCGCTCTGATCTGGGCGAACATGCTGTTTCTATTCACGATTGCCGTGTTGCCCTTCTCGACCGCGGTGCTAGGTCGTTACTCTCTTTCGCCGGTGGCGCTCGCAATTTATGGTGCCAATCTCGCCGCTTGTACGTCGACGCTGGCCGGTGTGTGGTTCGTCGCGGACCGATCTCACATCACAGAACAACCTACAGCCAGCCAACGACGCTACATTGTGCGGCGTTTCGCTCTTCAGTTGATTGTCGCGCTGCTGGGGATCGCATGCGCGTTCCTTGCTCCGGCACTCGCACTGAGCATCTTCGTCGCGCTGCCGATTGTGTTCGCGCTGACCTACCGCCGGCGGTACTACTGACTGTCGTCGTCCGCCACTGCGCGACACGCGAGACCCGGTCACAATGGACGCGAAGACCGTACGCCGCCCAGGGGCGTATCTCGAAGCCTAGTCTGGCTCGGGCACCACGCCGGGATGCTGATGCGGGCACTGCCGCCCAAACGCTCATTCGCGATTCTGACTTGACATCCGGGCGCGAACATAGTTAGAATTCTAACTATGTCGACAACTCGCGCCGATGTGGGAAACGGAGCAAACGACCGCGATCGCGCCGCGACGCTCCAGTTGGTAATCGCGCTGGCGCGGGCGCTTCAGGCGATGGAGAGGTTCGTGCGGCCCCATCTGGCGACGTCGGGCTTGGCCATGACGGAGTTCGCGGTGCTGGAGGCCCTGTACCACAAAGGCCCTCTGCGCCTCGGGGAGGTTCGGGACCGCATACTGGTGACGGGCGCAAGCACGACATACGCGGTCAAGAAGCTCGAGAAGCGTGGGTTGATGCGCCGAAAGTCTTGCGCCGAGGATTCGCGCGTCGTGCTCGGGGAGCTGACGGCCAAGGGGCGGGCGTTGATCGATGAAGTCTTTCCGGTGCACGTGGAACTGCTGCAGCAGGCGACGGCCGGTCTGACCGTGTCGGAGAAACGCGACGTGTCCCGACTTCTGCGCGCGCTCGGCCGGCACGCGCGCCGGACCAGCGGAGAAAAGGTCACGGGCGAGGAGTAGGGTCAACAGGGCTAGGATCGTCGTTGCGTAGATAGTTAGATTTCTAATTGTTCACTTTCTAACAGTATTCTCCTGGAGGATCACATGTCAGCCTCGATGTCGTTCACACACACACCGACGATTCAGCGCAGTCGGGCCGCCACCGTTACGCTCTGGATGGTCCAGATCGCACTCGCCGGACTGTTCCTGATGGCCGGTGCATCGAAGCTGTTTGGAGCGGCACCCATGGTGGCGTTGTTCGACGCCATAGGGATTGGCCAATGGTTTCGTTACGTAACAGGCCTTGTCGAGGTCGGCGCAGGCATTGCGCTACTGGTGCCGAGCGCCGCGGTGTTTGGCGCTCTGGTACTGGTGCCGACGATGATCGGAGCCATCGTGACGCAGCTGTTCATCGTCCACGCGTCGCCCGTTCCGCCGGCGGTTCTGCTGGTCGGTGCGGCTGTCGTTCTCTGGGCTCGCCGACGTGAGCTCAGCAGTGTATTGTCGACGGCGCGCTGACGAAACCCAAACCCTTCTTTGGAACACAAGGCGTTCACCATGACGAACAACAGAACGATTCTCATCACGGGCATCACAGGCCATCAGGGCGGTGCGACCGCGCGGGCGCTTCGTGGCAGCGGATTCCGGATACGCGGCCTCACGCGCAAACCTGAAGGCGAGCAGGCCGCGGCGCTCGCGCGTGAAGGCGTCGAAATCGTGAAAGGCGATCTCGATGACGAGGCGACGCTGCGCGCGGCGCTGGCAGGGGCATGGGGTGTGTTCGGCGTACAGAACACATGGGAAGCGGGTGTTGAGCGCGAGGAAGTGCAGGGCAAGCGTCTCGCGACACTCGCGCGCGAGGCGGGCATCGAACACTACGTCTACACGTCCGTCGGATCGGCCCACCGGCACACCGGCGTGCCGCATTTCGACAACAAATGGCGCATCGAAGAGACCGTCCGCGGCCTCGGATTTCCGTCGCACGTGATCCTGCGGCCGGTGTTCTTCATGGAGAACATCGTGGCGCCGTACAGCCTCAACGGGAACGCGCTCACCGCCGCGCTCGCGCCGACGACGAAGCTCCAGATGATCGCGGTGGACGACATCGGCTGGTTTGGGGCGCGCGCGTTCACGCACGCCAGTGCGCTGAACGGCCGCGAGCTCGATCTCGCTGGCGACCTTCAGACGATGCCCGAAGCAGCAGCAATCCTGTCGAAGACGCTCGGGCGCCCGATCACGTTCACGCAAACGCCGATCGAACAGGTTCGACAGTACAGCGAAGACACGGCGTTGATGCTGGAGTGGTTCGATCGGGTCGGATACAGCGCGGACATCGCCGGGCTGGAACGGGAGTTCGGCCGGTCGCTGACGAAGCTCCCCGAGTGGGCGCGGCACCATGCCCACGGTCTCTGATGGGAGCTGAGTGAACGCCTCATTGCTTTCCCGTTGTTTGCACTCGGCTCGTTTCACTCCCGCCTCTTCCCAAGCCGTCGATCGTCAGCATCCCGGCGAGAATGAAAACGAGCAGGGTCAACTGCGGGACGTAACCGATCATCAGCCCTACGGGTGCCGTCGCTACGGCGAACGCCGCGGCGGCGACGCGTCCACAAACTGATCCGATCCGAAGCACGTGACGGGGGAGTCGAATCGTGGCTCTGGGGGTGACAATCGTGGTCGCTTTCACGCGCCTCAGCGGCCGGCATTGATCTTCATGATCTCGTCGGCCCAAATTCTCCTGAGTCCCGATGGGACCTCTGTGGCCCGTTCTTGCCGCACATCATGGTCTTCCACCCCCGGATGCACAACGCCGATTACGGACTCGTCGAGTACGATCACAGCGTGCCGGTTGTGCTCGAACCGGATTCGCCGATGTCAGCCTTGGTTGTCGTCGTCCACGACTGGGTGGGTCCCGTGACAGCGACGCAGTGACCGGCGGCGAGGATGCGTTTCGAACGCTGTACCGGGCGCATACACCGGCGCTCTACGCGATGGCGCTGCGCCTTACCGGAAGCGACCAGAACGAGGCCGAAGACCTCGTCCAGGAGACTTGGGTGCGCGCGACACGCAAGATGTCGGCGTTCCGCGGAGAGTCGGCGTTGCGGACGTGGCTCTGTGGCGTGTTGGTCAACGTCCGGCGCGAGCGGTTGCGCTCGGCGTGGCGGATGGTCGACGCGGTGGACATCGAGCTCGCCTCTCCGCCCAGGGATGACGCGGCGTTCGATCTCGAGCGCGCGATCGCCGCACTCCCCGACGGCGCGCGCGACGTCTTCGTGCTTCACGATGTGTACGGCTACGTGCATCGCGAGATCGCCGAAATGCTCGGTGTCGTCGAAGGCACGTCGAAGAGTCAATTGGCTCGCGCCCGCACGCTTCTTCGCAAGGCCTTGAGTCCCGACGAGGCTCGACCATGAGCGAACTCCCCGACGACATCCAACGCGCGCTTGCCGAGTTGCCGCGGGAGCGGGAGCCCGATCCCGCGCTCGAGGACCGCGTCGTACGCGCCGTACTCGGGCGCCGCCGCCGCTGGATGTGGGTGGGTGCGGCGGCGGCCGCGGCGGCGTTGCTCGTCATGACGCACCCCTGGTCGCCCGCCCGCGCCACTGGTCAGACATACGTGCTCCTTCTCTCACCGGGCTCGGCCTATCTCACACCACCGCAGGGCCACCTTGAAGAGCGCCGAGCCGAGTACGCGCGATGGGCGGACAGTCTGGCCCGTATCGGTAAGCTGGATGTGGAAGGCCATCTCGAGCCTCCAGGCAATGTCGTCGATGGCTTGTTCATCATCCGGGCGGCGAACGACTCCGACGCCGCGCGGATCGCCGCGACGTGCCCTCACATCAAGTACCGGGGGCACATCGAGGTACGGCGGTTCATCGAGTGAGTCGTGTTTACGCCGGGGGTTGGGATCGACGATGCGCCGTATGCGGCGCGGTTATCGGCGTTCCGTCCGACCACTGACCCACGGGAACGTTGAACTCGATCACCGGCGCTGGATCCCAGGAGACAAAAAAGAGCGGGTTGTCCTGACCTACGCTGTTGCGTGGAAGTTCAAACATCAGGTGAGCCAGATTGTGGCCGCCCTGATCGGTAAGGTACGCTTCCTTGGACATCATGTAGCTCATGGAACCGGACTCCGGAGCACCCAGCTCCTTCCTGGCGACTGCCGTCCTGATCGCATCGGTGATTTGGGCTTTTGAGGCGCCTGCCAATGCCATACCGACCTGTTTCATCGCATACGGCATGAGGGACCGCGCGGCTGGCGGATTGTAGCAAATGGGGCTCCGATTCTTTGGATTCCAAAACTCCGGGTTGTTCAATGGCCCCGCAAACGCTCTGCCCACGGCACAGACGAAACCGTTCTTGCCTTGGACCGCGGTTTCGAAATTCTTCTGTCCCAGCACCAGGATCGTGGCGTCGCGCGATATCGACGACGGGGCCGCCGTGCGTGCCAGTGCTATTTCCGCATCACGGTCCATCCGGTATTGCTCGATGGGAGCCATGACGGGATACGGCGGTTTGCTGTACTGCGCCTTTGTGGCCTGTGCCTGAATCGGCCACGCAGCGCCGAACACGGCGACCAACACTACGTTTCCCCAGCCGATCGCTCTGCCTGTGTTTCGGAGCATTGATCGTCTCCTGTTTGATGTGAACTTCGCTCGCCGCGCGCCCGTCGCGATGACGAGCGCCACTTGAAGATGGGTGCTCCCAGACGGGGAAAAAGTTGGAAGGCAGGTTCGCGTGTTCACACACCCGCCCTCAGCGCGAGCTGAAGGCATTGAGAAACTCGAGCACGTTCTTCCATGCCTCTTCGCGCGCCCGCGCGGTTCCCATTGGCGTCCCGCCTGCGCGGACGATCCGCCCGGTGAGCGGATGCCGGCGCGAATTGATGTCCATCGTCGGGGAATGCGGCCGAATGAGCGAGTGACCGGCGTCAGGGAAGGACGCGCACGTGACCTCATAGGCAAATTGATGCTCCTTCAGCCGGCGCACGATTGATTCCGCACTTCGTGTTGACGGCCACACGCCATCGTCGCGGCCGGAGATGAGCAGCACGGGACCGTGGATGTTCTCGACGGGGATCTCCGCCCGCGGCACGGGTGCGCCGTCGAGCCTCCACGCGTTCGCGAATCGGTCCGAGCAGCATCCGTGCACCACCACATTGCTCGGCGAAGTTGCGATCACGGCGTGCACCTGCGGGTAGGTACTCCCAATGAGCAGCGCCGCTTCGGCTCCGCGCGACGCCCCCATCACCGCGATCCGAGTGGAATCAACGAACCGCTGCGCGGCCAGCCAATCGATCGCCCGCTTGAAATACTCGAGTGGTATGTCGCGCAGCTCCGGCGGCAGGCCGCTCACGCCAAAGTAGGCAAGCGAGAGCACGACATACCCGCGCGATGCGAGCCCGCCCGGCGCGGCCTGGGCCGGCGGCAGCCCGCCCTCGGATCCGCCGAGCACCAGCACGGCGGGACGCCGCTCGTCTCCGGGTGGTTGGTAGAGCGCTCCAATTATCCCCGACTCGCGCACCACGCGCACGTGCACGTCGGGCGCCACCGCGCGACGGAGCACCGTATCCGTCGCGATCACAGCGCCGTCCTGCTCCGCGGTAAGCTGCCATATCTCGGGCGGAGGGTTGTTGACGGTGATCATCTCGCGCGGTATCGCTTGTGTTTCGCGCTCCGCGAACCAGAAGAGGCCCATCGGCTCGACGCCATCATAGCCGGACTTGGGCGCCATGCGCATGAGGTCCACGCGCCCGGCGGAGTCGGCGACGAAGGCGGCGTGGGAGACAAATCCGAGTCCGCGCAGTGTGATGGTCAGTGAATGGCCGGGCGTCAGACCCGACATCGCGATCGGCACGACCTGGTCGGTGAGAACCGGCATGCGAGGCAGGTCGAAGCGCGGGGCGCTCTGGCCTGCCGCTGCTCCGAACGCGGCGAGGAGTAGGGCGACTGCCTTTGTCATTGCCGACTGAACTAGTGAGGAAGAGCGGTCGGGTCGCGCTAAGCTCGGCGGCGTCCGCCACCGCCACCGCCGACTCGATCCTCGACAAGATCGAGCGATCATGTCGGTCTATTTCTGGGACGAGACACGAGATGCACTGGCGTCAAACTCGCCATGCGTGGTGCCGTTGCGGAGTTGAAGCGTCAGTTGCCCGTCGGGGAAGCTCCACACTGCGTCCGAGAAAGTACGTGCGCGCTCCAGCCGTGACGGCGGGCCATAGGTGCGCTCGAGATTTCCCAGGGTGGTGGTGAAGGGAGTCAAACCGGCGTCGATCGTGATCTGTGTGAGGGCGCCGTGGCGGTAGTGGTACTCCACGAACGCACTCATACTGTTGATGGTCTCTGCGGCCTTGGCGCACACCACTTCGTCGGCACCGCCCGGCTTGCACTGGAGTCCGTTTGTTTCTGCTGGCACCGGTTCCGACGGCGCATGTCCGTTGAAGGAAAAATGCCGTGGGATCTCCTGCGATGCTGAGCACGCGATGAGCAGGGCGACGCTTGTCGCAGCCGAGAGGATTGGAGCGCGGTTCACGGCGTTCCGAGCCTCGCTCCGGTGACGCAAGGCCCCTTTCGGCGTCTGGACCTCGACGGATTTCCTGGATCTGGGCAGCCGCGACGCCGTCGACAAGGTGCAACAGCGGGTGGCGCGCGCCGGAGAAATTCGGCGCATCGCACGCGGGTTGTATGACAAACCGCAAAAAAATTGCCATGGCGTCGCCAGCGAAAAAGGCAAACCGTCAGCGTAGACCGTTTTCGGTGACGCTTTAAAGGAATAGCAGCCCGCGCCTCACCGCCACCGCGACCGCCTCGGCTCTCGACGTCACGTCGAGCTTGTCAAAGACCACCTCGAGATGCGTCTTCACTGTGCTCGGCGAAATCCCGAGCCGTGCGGCGATCTGCTTGTTCCCGAGTCCGTCCGCCAGCAGCGAGAGAATCTGTCGCTCTCGCTGGGTGAGCGGCGGCACTTGCGGACTCGGCTCGACGGCGGCGTGCGAGGTACGCTGCAATCCACGCGATGCGCGAGCCGTGACGACGACGTCCACCGATCCGGCGATCGCCTCCGCCGTCGGCGTCGCCGACACGACCTCGAATGCCTGAGCATCACCGAGCGCCTCGACGAGTTCCCGGCGAAGTTCTTCGGACTCGGCGACGATTGCGATGCGCTTCACGAGTTGATGCTTCTCCAGTGTCTATGCAGCGCGAGCAGCACGCACGTGGTCCACGAACTGCGCTACGGCCGTCGCCGGAATGGCCACGCCAAGCCCGTTCACGATCATGTTGTTGATCCCAACGAGCCTCCCCTGTGCGTCGACGAGCGGACCGCCGGAATTCCCTGGCGCGAGCCGAACATCGGCGACTACGAACTTTGGCTTGCCGCTCCGATGCCGAACGACCGCATGCAGCACTCCCATCGAGAGCGCGTCGCGCACGCCGAGGGGATGACCGTACGCGAAGAGCAGCTCACCAGTCTTGAGCGCGTTCGCGTCACGGATGCTGAGTGACGGACCCGCAAGACCGGGCACCGATACAGCCGCCAGGTCCTGATCGCGGGCAACGGCGAGCAAGCGTCCCCGCCGCGTTCCCAGTTGTGTCACGATCTGCGGGTCTTCGCCGTCGCGAATGCAGTGTGCGTTCGTGAGGACGATGCCGCTCTTGCCCCATATGATCCCGGTGCCGGTCGAACCGTGATTGCGGACTTCGACGACCCACCGGCGCAGGTGATCGATGAGCGCCGACGACGTCGCGCCGTTCGGCGACTCAGTCGTGAAAGTCGAGATCATCGGCCCCCTCCCGAATTGCGATCGATCGGTGTGACAGTGAGCGTCGTCATTTCGCCGCCCCGCACGAGACGGACCGATGCGGACTCGCCGGCCTTCGTCGCGAGCAACGCGTCGAACAGGGAGGCGGGCTTGGTGAGCGGCGTCCCGGTGATCTCGAGCAGCACGTCACCGACGAGGATGCCGGCACGCTCTGCCGGTGTGTCGTCGGCAACGGAGAGCACAAGGAGTCCGTCGGCCCGGTCCAGCTCGAGCCGGCCCACCGTCGACGGCGGCAGCGTGACCGGATGGACCGCGACGCCGAGATACGGTCGGCTGACGTGCCCACGCGAGAGCAGATCGTCGACAACTGAATCAATGACGGAGGCGGGAAGGGCCGCCGCGGCGCCACCGGCGAGCGCGGAGTTGTTGAGACCGATCACGCCGCCCGACGCCGAGACGAGTGGGCCGCCGGAGAACCCGTCGTACACCGAGAGATCGAGGCGCAGTACGCCGTCAACCCGTCGTCCCTGTGGCGAGCGCCATCCGTCGATCGCGGCACTCACGATGCCGAAGCTCGCAGTCGTCGTGCGTCCTGGGCGTCCGACGGCGAGAACCAACGACCCGACGGAACTCTCGTTCGACTTTGCTCGCGGCGCAGGGGCGGGAAGTCCATCCGCGCGGAGGATGACGAGATCCGTCTCCGGATCGCGAGCGGCAACCGTCGCCTCGAGCGAGTCGCCGTTTGGGAGGGTGACGGGAACGCGGCCGTCGCGACGAACCGTATGACTTGCAGAGACGATCAGTCCATCGCGCCAGATGATGCCGCTGGACGGAATCCGCCGCCGCGCGCGAATCGCGACGGTGTACTGCGACGCGCGTTCGACGGTGGACGAGAGTTGTGAAGAGAGATCGGTCAGTGAGAGTGGTGCAGTGCTCGATGCCATGCCAATGCCTTCCGAAGAGGTTCTACCTGTACTCTACCGGCGGGGAGGCTGCGGATGGCATCGGTCATTTGGAGGAGAACGACGGACACATCGATGTTCAGCCTGCGTCAGTTCCAGCGAAGCCCGCGAAGCTGGTCGAGATTCACGTTGCCTCCGGAGAGCACAGCCACCACGCGTGATTTGGCAGGGAGCTCCACGAGACCATGCAGCAGCGCCGCCACGGGCGCGGCCGCGGCGCCCTCGATGACCAGCTTGCACCGCTCCATCGTCCAGATCATCGCGTCGAAGATTTCGCGATCGGGGAGCGCGACGATTTCGTCCACATAGCGCTGCACCACGGAGAAATTGAGCTCGCCCACGCGGCGCACGCGAAGGCCATCGATGATGGTGCGGCAGTCGATCGTGGTGAGCTCGCCTGCTTCCACGCTCGCCTTCATGGCAGGCCCATCGGACGACTCCACGCCGATGACCCGGATTTTCGGATTGAAGCTCTTGACGGCCATCGACACGCCCGAGATGAGCCCGCCGCCACCGATGGGCACAACCACGGCGTCCACCTCCGGCCAGTCCTGTACGATCTCGAGACCAAGGGTGCCCTGACCGGCAATGAGCTGCGCGTCGTCGAACGGGTGTACGTAGATCAGCCCTTCATCGCGCACGAGCTCCTTGGCCTTTTCGTTGGCCTCGTCCCAGATGGTGCCATGCAGCACCACCTCGCCCCCGTATGCCTTCGTGGCGGCAATCTTCGACGGCGTGGCGTTTTCCGCCATGCAGATCACCGCGCGAATGCCATGAATGCGCGCGGCGAGTGCCACACCCTGCGCGTGGTTGCCGGCCGACGAACAGACCACGCCGCGCTTCTTCTCGGCGTCTGACATCTGCGCGAACTTGTTGAGCGGTCCGCGAATCTTGTACGAGCCCACGCGCTGGAAATTCTCCGCCTTGAGGCGCATATCATATCCGGTCGCCTCGCTCAGTTGGCGCGATGTGAGCAGCGGCGTACGCTTGATGTGCTCGGCAATCCGGGCACGGGCGTCCTCGAAATCCTTCAGTGTCAGTGTGAGCATTCTTGTCAGCGGGCGAGGTGTGAAGATCGTAAGCTTAGCAATTGTCGGGCATTTCACAAAAGGACGTCTGTCGTTGCTTCGGAGTGAGAGCATGAGATTGCCGGGTGCATTTGCTATTGGCGCGTTACTCGCATCAGCGTCGAGTTGTGGTGACTGCGCGGGCACGGGCCTGTCACGACTGAGCGAAACAGAGCGACCAATCGCTGTTGGCCAGTCCTTCGTCGTGACGTATGAGGAAGGTGGTTCATGTACCAACATCTTCGCACCGGCGCCCGGGCGAGCGCGCTGGAGTTCCTCGGACACTACGATAGTACAAGTCGATAGCGCAACGGGGCGAGTCACTGGGAAACGAATCGGCGATGCGACCGTCGTGCCGAACACGTATGCCCCACCGTTGAGCCTCTTGGTCCATGTGCGCTAGCCCATCCGGGTGTATCGATCGGCTTTGCGGATCGTGCGGGTCGACCATTTGTCGTGCCGCCGCGTCACATGGTCCCTTGGGATTCGCTAGAGAGACCGTCTGCCTTTAGACGCGCCTCTGCCATGGAACGAGGTGGACCTGTTGAATCACAGGAAGGAGTGCGTTCGCAATGACGACATGACCAGCCTGATTGGGATGGAGACCGTCGGAGAAATAGGCATTACCAGCGTCACTGGAAGCAGCCTGAAGCTCGGGGATGGTGTTTGTGTCGAACAAGCCGAAGGCACCGTTCTTCCACTGGGTGGAGAGAAGGGCATTGTAAGCCAGTCGAGCGGCGTTCCACCCCGGGATCCGGGACGAATCAGTCCCCTTGAGCATATTCCAGACGATGGGCTTGTAGCCCGCGTCCCATAACGTCTGACAGTAGGCAATGATCTGGTTTACAGCCTTTGTGTAGTCGAGGTTGAGACTCACGAGGTCATTGGTGCCCTCCTGAACGACGACGATGTTATCGGAGTTGAGTGCGTTGAGACCTTTGAGGGGCTGGGCAGCAACGGCCATTGCCGCAGTCGAGATTCCCACCACCCCATTCTCTGCGAAGGCCCACGAGGCCCCAAGGAGGGGCTGGAGGAGTGAGGCGAACTTCTGGCGAGGACCATCGACGAGAGTAAAGCCTGCTGTAATCGAGTCTCCGTTGTAATCGACGTAGTTGAGCGGTCCACGTGGATAGAGGCCGAGGAATGGAAACGGCGTAGGCACTCGAGCCGAGTTCACTACTCCGGAGATGTGATCCCTGGCCCAACGCTCGAATGCCGTTGCCTGCGGAACTGTCCACTGGCCCCCAAGGACAATGACGGCGTAGACGGGATTGGGGACTTGCGTTACCCCTTGATCGCCACGAAGGCGGAGGTAGGCAGTGTTGCCCTCGTCAGTGGCGAAGGTGCCGATAGTATCAAGGGCGTTGGTCATGCCGCTCGAACGAAAACGGTGGGCTCCTCCAGCTACGCCGGACATTGCAAAGACGCTGACATCGAGTGCCTGGGTGCTTCGCAGGGAGTCGTCGGCAGGAATAGCGATGTGGCGGTTGCAATAGGCGTCCCAGGTCGGATCGGCTCCTGCGCCATTGGCAACCCCAAAGCATGGCGCGTCTACACCAAGCGCAGAATTGAATGCTACAATTTCGGCGATATGACTCGTAGTGCCCGCGCTTCTCGTAGCTACCAGAATGGACTTGACCTGCTGGTAGTTGAAGAGCGGGGAGTAGCCACCTGCTGAAATCAGATCTGTTTGAGTTGGAATGTCGAAGGAGAGGGTGGCAGGGTCGAACGAAGGCAGCAACCCTCCCAATCCAGTGCCGGCCGGCACGAGATCGGGAACCCCCGATCGTCCAAGCACATCGGCGACACTGATGATGTTGCCTCCAAGACGAGGATTGACCGCCGAGGGAACCGGGAAGTATGCAGCGATATGGGCTGGTCCATGGAGATTGATGTCGGCGAGCAGCTGTAGATGAGGCGCCTGGTTCGTGGGGAGAGTGGAACCAGTGACTCCCTCGTAACCGCAACCTGCGGCAACCGCGGCTGCACCCGCGACCGCGAGCGTGCTCCGCGTGAGAAACTCGCGACGGCTCAGGCGATCCTGGCAGGACATGATCGACGGGATGGGTGGAATCTTATGGCGCAGAGACGTGCAATCTTAAGAAATCCTAAGAGAACTGTGCGCCACGCTGGTATGGAAGCAGTGAGTGCATCTCTTTGGCGCTTGCTAATAGTCGCCTGGACGCCTATACTCGGGATCCGAATCCCTTCAGGATCACCTTCGAGCGCGAGACGTGACATGTCGCAAACCTTAACAGCAGATGCAGCAGGTGCGCCGATTCCGTCGGGAGCGCAGAACGTAGCGATCATCACCGGCACGAACGCAAACGGGTCAACACAAGCGCCGGCGAATGCGAGTAACGCGATCTGGTTCGCGTTCAGTATCGGAGGAGGTTCGGCATCGCTGAACGTCAACTTTAACGGTCAGAACTATCAGAACGTGCCACCGGGGAGCTATTCCCTGGGCAACCTCACCACGCCTTTGTCACTCGACGTGTCCGTCAACGGAAGTGTCAAGCTCGCATGGATCAACTCGTAACATGCTGTGAGCTCCGGTTGGTGACACGCCTTGGGCTGACGAAAGTTCAGCCGCTCCGTCGTACAGAGCGTGTCGACCGCGGCAGCGAGCGACGCTCGTCAACCGCGGACAAGCGAAGAGGAGAGGAGTTCCTCCTCCCCACATTCAACATGTAGTCAACCCGGGGGCTTGCAGCAAGCCCCGGGGCCTGCCTTAGAGTCGTCACATTCTTCAGACGACGCACAAGGGAGGACAACGATGGGCCGCTACGTGTTGAATCTCGAGGAGATCGACCAGACGCAGGTCGCAGTCACTGGCGGCAAGGGCGCGCACCTCGGCGAAGTCATGCGGATCGAAGGCATCCGCGTGCCGGCCGGCTTCTGCGTGACGACGGAGGCCTTCGAGCGAATCATGGCCGACGCGCCGTCGCTGCACGATCAGCTCGACCAGCTGTCGCGGCTGAAGCCGGACGACCGCGTCATGATCCACACGCTCAGCGTGGAAGTCCGGCGGACCATCGAGGGGATCGCCATCCCCGATGATCTCGCGGAGGCGATTGTCCGCCAACTCGCGCGGCTCGGTGAACACGTCGCGTACGCGGTTCGATCCAGTGCGACAGCGGAGGACTTGCCGACGGCGTCCTTCGCGGGGCAGCAGGACACATATCTGAACGTCGTGGGGCCCGCGGCGATCCTCCAGCACGTGAGCAAGTGCTGGGCGTCGCTCTTCACCGAGCGCGCTGTGACGTACCGCCTGCGCAACGGCTTCGACCACCGGAAGGTCAAAATGGCGGTCGTCATACAGGAGATGGTTTTCCCGCAGGGGGCAGGCATTCTATTCACGGCGGATCCCGTCACCGGCAATCGGAAGGTCACCTCGGTGGAGGCCACCTTTGGCCTCGGCGAAGCGCTGGTCTCCGGCCTGGTAAACGCGGACGTCTACAAGGTGCGGGACCGCGATGTCGTCTCCAGGGCGGTGCGGCAGGAGCAGCCAGTGCTGACGGACGCGCAGATCATTCGCCTGGCGCAGCTCGGCCGCTCAATCGAAGCGCACTTCGGCCGCCCGCAGGACATCGAATGGTGTCTCGTTGACGATGTCTTCCACGTCGTCCAGGCACGGCCGATCACCACGCTATTCCCGATCCCAGCGGCTGTCGATGAGGAGAACCACGTCTACGTCTCCGTCGGTCATCAGCAGATGATGACTGACGCCATGAAACCCCTCGGGCTCTCCGTATGGCAGCTGACGACGCCGCGGCCCATGGCCGAAGCCGCCGGGAGGCTGTTCGTCGACGTCACCCAGGCGCTGGCTTCACCGGCGAGCCGCGCAGGTCTCATGGGTCTGGTGGGGCAATCCGATCCGCTGATCGGGGATGCACTACAAACGATCCTCGACCGCGGCAATTTCATCCCGTCGCTCTCGAACGAAGGACCCGGGTGGTCGCCGCCTGGAGCGGGGTCCGCCGCGATCGAAACTGATCCGACACTTGTGGACGAACTGATCGCGCGCAGTCAGGCGTCCATCGCGTCTACGACGCGCGAGATCCGGACGAAGTCGGGCGTGGCGCTGCTCGATTATATCCTGGCGGACATCCAGGAGCTAAGACGGATCCAGTTCGATCCGCGAGGCATTCAGGTGGTCATGGCGGGGATGGAGGCCGCCTGGTGGCTCAACGACCACATGCAAGAGTGGCTGGGCGAGAAGAACGCGGCGGACACGCTCGCGCAGTCCGTCCCCAATAACGTCACGTCGGAGATGGGGCTGGCACTCCTGGATGTCGCAGATGTGATCCGCCCATATCCGCAGGTGGTGGCGCTTCTCCAGCGGGTCGACGATGAGGATTTTCTAAACGAGTTGCCCAGGCTCGCGGGCGGGCGGGAAGCGCGAGATGCCATTCGGGCCTGGCTCGAGAAGTACGGCATGCGCGGCCCCGGCGAGATCGACATCACGAGGCCGCGATGGAGCGAACGCCCCACCGCGCTCGTGCCCATCATCCTCGGCAACATCAGGAACTTCGAGCCGGGCGCCGGCGAGCGGCGCTTCGAGCAAGGGCGACAGGAGGCCGCAAAGAAAGAACAGGAGCTGCTGGAACGCTTGCGCGCCGTGCCGGACGGAGCGCGCAAAGCCGAAGAGACGAAACGCATGATCGACCGACTTCGCGCCTTTGCCGGGTACCGGGAGTATCCGAAGTACGGCATGGTCAGTTGCTATTTCGTTTACAAGCAGGCTCTGATGGAAGAAGCCGAGCGTCTCGTTGAGGCGCATGTGCTTCGCGAGAGGGAGGACATCTTCTACCTCAGGTTCCAGGAGATCCGGGATGTCGTGCGCACGCACCACGTGGATGACCGGCTCATTCGTCAGCGCAAGGACGCGTTCAGGTCGTATCAGGCGCTGACGCCACCGCGGGTGCTCACGTCGGATGGCGAGGCCGTCACAGGGGCGTACCGACGCGGGAATTTTCCGGCGGGCGCGCTCATCGGCTTACCCGTTTCCGCCGGCACCGTCGAAGGGAGAGCCCGCGTCATCCTGGACATGGCGGAGGCCGATCTCGAAGCGGGCGACATCCTGGTCACGGTCTACACGGACCCCAGCTGGACGCCATTGTTCGTCGGCATCAAGGGCCTGGTGACGGAGGTCGGCGGCCTCATGACACATGGCGCGGTGATCGCACGGGAGTACGGCCTGCCGGCGGTCGTGGGGGTGGAGCACGCCACTCGGCGCATCCGGGATGGGCAACGGATCCGCGTTCATGGAACGGACGGCTACGTCGAGATCCTGCCGTCATCGAGCGCGTTGGTAGCTTGCAGCGTCGCGACTGCGCCATCGTAATCCGAGAAGTCGACCGCGGCCGTGTAGCCTTGCGCGAAATCGAGGACCTGGACGAAGGGAAGCGGATGGTTCTGTCGAGTCAAGACGCGAAGCCCAGTCAGATATTCGTCGCGGTACACGCTCGGAATGATGATGCGCCGCTGACCGCCCGAGACGAGTTCCGCGTTCATCAAGGCGCGCGCCACGCGGCCATTGCCGTCGTCGAAGGGATGAACCTCCGATAGCACGAACATCATCGCTGCCGGTCGTTTTTTCAGACGCTAAGCATGCCGAAGAGTCACTTTCTCAGCAACAGCGTGCCTGAGAGGGCGCTTTTTGCGTGACAAACACATTCCCCCAAAGGAGACGCAGGATGCCTCTCTCCGCGCGACGGCAATTTCGCCCAGGGTTGGCGCTGTGCTCGGCAGCGCTCATCGGTGTGGCGCCGGCACTGACCACCTCTTCCCGGAACACCTCGTTCTTGTCCGAGAACAACGCCGCCGTGGCGAAGATGATGGCGGCCATGAATGTGGAGCCGTCGGGCGATGCGGACGCCGACTTCGTCGCGGCGATGATTCCGCATCATGAGGGCGCAATCGACATGGCGACGGCCGAGCTTCGTCACGGCCGGAACGAGCAGCTCCGGCGTCTGGCTCAGGAGATCATCGTGTCGCAGCAGCAGGAGATCGTGGTAATGCGACTCGCGGCGGTTCCGTCCACCAGCGTAGGTCAGGTTCAGGGCAGCGGGCAGGCGCCGGGAGCGGCATCCGCTCCCGCGGTGCCCATCAGTCATCGCGACCGCGTGTATACGGCGGAGCAGTTCTCGAACACCGTCACCGTCACCGACCCCGCCGACAACAGGGTGCTCGGCGTCATTCGCCTCGGTGATCCGCAGCCGGGCAACTTCAGCCCCCTGTACCGCGGACAGCTGCTCGTGCACGGGATGGGATTCTCTCCCGATCACAGAACCCTGGCCGTCGTGTCGATCGGCACCAACTCGGTTTCCTTCATCGACCCGGCAACGAACAGGGTGAAGCACGTCACGTACGTGGGTCGCGCACCACATGAGGCGTTCTTCACGCCCAACGGAAAGGAAGTGTGGGTCGCCGTTCGCGGAGAAGATTACGTCGCCGTCCTCGATGGCCAGAGCTACGAGGAGAAGTCCCGGATCAAGGTTCCGCCAGGACCGGGCATGCAGATCTTCTCGCCGGACGGAAAGTACGGGTACGTCTGTTCCTCCTTTACCCCTCAGACGGTGGTGATCTCCGTGGCCGATCACCAGATCGTCGGACGGGTGACGCAAGCGAGTCCTTTCTGTCCCAACATCGCGGCCACGCCGGATGGCAGGCAGGTCTGGTTCACGCTGAAGGACGTCGGCAAGGTGATGGTGTTCGACGCCCGTCCGCCCTTCGCCGTTCTGAGGACGATCGACACGGGACCGATCACCAACCACGTCAACTTCGCGAGCAATGCCAGCGGTACGTTCGCATACGTGACGGTCGGGGGATTGAACCAGGTCCAGGTCTTCCGCACGAGCGACTTCGCCAAGGTGGCGACCATTCCCGTCAGCAAGCTGCCGCACGGAGTCTGGCCGTCCGGCGACGGCAGCCGGATCTACGTCGGGCTGGAGAACGCTGACGAACTCGCCGTGATCAACACCCTGACAAACGCGCTGCTCGCGACGGTGCCGATCGGCCAGGCGCCTCAGGCCATCGCGTATCTCCCGAACGCGGTACCTCAAGGCGACGGTACGGAGGGACTACAGCAGCTCGGCGTCGCGGGACAGGTCGCGCATCTCGCCCTTGCGCCGTTGGCTAACGGCACTTTCGCAGGCCTATGTCCTCGCGCTCTCAACCGAGGCGAAGGGCGGCGGCGTGCTCGAGCCACTGGCTGGCTTCACCACCAATCCAGCGGGCGCCGCCATCGTCAACGCGGTCGGGCCGATCCGACAGGTGGTGCGGGGCGAGGGCAGCACACAGCGCCGATATCTCGTGATCGTCTCGGGCACCCCGGGCCAGCTTGGTTCACCTGTGCAGGTTCAGGTACCGTAGATTCGAATTAGCAGCCGCAGACCGGTCGTCAATTGGCGCGCTGTCCTGGGGCGCGCCATACTTGGAGGTGCCCGCACCGACTGACTTCGCCCGCCTCTCCGCTGCGCTCGCCGACCGCTACCGCATCGAGCGCGAGCTCGGCGCCGGCGGCATGGCCACCGTGTTCCTCGCGCACGATCTCAAGCATCATCGCGAGGTCGCGATCAAGGTGCTGCATCCGGAACTGTCCCAATCCATCACGGGCGAACGGTTCCTGCGCGAGATCGGCATCACCGCGCGACTCAATCACCCGCACATTCTCGCCCTGCTCGACTCGGGCGACGCGGGTGACGGCGAGTTCGTCTACTACGTCATGCCGCTCGCAACCGGCGAGTCGTTGCGCGACCGTCTCGATCGCGAGGGCGCGCTCCCCATGGCCGATGCGGTGCGCCTCGCGAGCGAAGTCACCGAGGCACTCGCACACGCGCACCGGGACGGCATCGTCCATCGCGACATCAAGCCGGCCAACGTGCTCCTGTCCGGTGGCCACGCGGTCGTCGCCGACTTCGGCATCGCCAAAGCGGTGGGGCAGGCGCGCGGGGAAGCGGCGCTCACGCTGGAAGGCGTCTCGCTGGGGACTCCTGTGTACATGGCGCCCGAGCAGGTGTCGGGGAGCGAGATCATCGACAACCGCGCCGATCTCTACGCGGTCGGCGCCATGCTGTATGAGATGCTCACCGGCGTACCTCCGTTTGCGGGCACTCTTCCTCAGATCTTCGCGGAAAAGCTCGGCAAGGACGCGCCGTCGCTCGCCGTCCGTTGCCCGGCGGCGCCGCAACCACTCGTGGCGCTCGTGGCGCGCTGTCTCTCACGGAACGCCGATGCACGACCGGCCTCGGCAGATGCGCTGCTGGAGGAGCTGAAGCACATCACGGCCGCGCTCTCGGCTGCTGATATTGCGCCGACACGTGCGCGAAATCGTTTGATGGCTGGGCTGGGCGCGGCCGCCATCGTGGTGATCGGAGTACTTACGCTCTTCATCGTCCGAGACCGCCGAGTGCGATGGGTGCATGACACCGCGATTCCCTCCATCTCGCGGCTCATCGAGTCCGATCAGCTCGACTCGGCCTTCGCGCTCGCTACAACGGCCTCCGACCGCGCGCCAAATGATTCCCTGCTGGGCACGATGTGGCGCGACATCTCGCAGACGCAGACGTTCCTCAGCGAGCCGGCTGGTGCGACGGTGACCCGCGCATCCGTGAGCGACACCACCCGATGGATTCCAATTGGCGTTACTCCCACCGCCGAGCTGCGAATCCCGAAGAACGCGTGGTTCTATCGCTATTCCAAACCCGGCTACAGGACGGTCACGATCATGGGCGCGCGACTTGGGGGCAGCTACGTCCCCATCCCGAGCTCGATCCCGTTGCGTCGCGTCACTGACCCGGACTCCGACATGGTGGAGCTGCGTGGCGGCCGCCTCAGGGGCACGCTCTATGGACTAGCCGCCGCCGATACCTTCCAGCTCGCCGATTTCCTGATGGACAAGCGCGAGATCACGAACCGGCAGTACCGGGCATTCGTGAACGCTGGTGGGTACACAAATCGGATCTGGTGGGATTCGACGATCGTGCGCGACGGCCGACGGATCCCCTGGGAAGCGGCGATCGCGTCGTTCATCGACAAGACCGGCCGTCCCGGTCCGTCGTCGTGGGAGGGCGGCTCGCCGCCGGCAGATGGCGACGAACTGCCCGTCGGCGGCGTGAGCTGGTACGAGGCGCGTGCATATGCGCGTTGGGCGGGGAAGGAATTACCAACGGTCTACGAGTGGAACGCGGCTGCCATTCCCGAGGCGGCGCGATGGGTCGTCCCGACCGGACGGTACGAGGCCAGCGGTCCCGTACGCGGTGGCGACGCGCGTGGAGTGAGCCCGCGCGGCGTGTACGACCTGGCCGGCAACGTTCGCGAGTGGACGGTGAATGCGCGCGAGCCAGGCTGTTCAGCGAGATCTACACGCAGCCGGAGCTCGACCGGTCGGCCATCAACGGCATTCGGCTGGTGAAGCGCCTCGGTGTGGGGAAGGATCTGCGGGCCGCGAGCGCGCCGATTCCTGGGCTGACGCGCGATTACAAGACGGTACGGCCGGTGGACGACGCGACGTATCGCGGCTTCCTCACTCTGTACGACTACGACCACACGCCGCTCAACGCGAAGGTCGAGTCGCGTGACACCACGCCCGCCGACTGGATCCGCGAGGACGTGACCTTCGACGCGCCCGGTGGCGGCCGCATGCCGGCAGTGCTGCTCTTGCCCAGGCGCGCGAAGGCGCCGTACCAGACGATTGTGGTATGGCCCGCGTCGGATGTCCTGGCGATGCACGACAGGCGCACGCTGTCGATGTGGTTCGTGGATTACCTCGTCCGCAGCGGCCGAGCGGTGTTGTATCCCATCTACGAACACACGTACGGACGTGGAAGCACCATCGGGAGCGATGAGCCCGACGCGACCATCACACATCGCGATCAGATGCTGCGCTGGGCGAAGGAGATGCGGCGGGCCATCGATTACGCCGTCACGCGTCCCGACATCGATAGCACTCGGCTGGCCTACGTGGGCTATAGCTGGGGTGCCCGGCTGGGCGGCGTGATGATGGCGATCGAGCCGCGCTTCAAGGTCGGAGTCCTGAACGTTCCCGGGCTGAAGATGACGGTGGTACGTCCGGAGGAAGATCCCGTCAACTTTCTTCCGCGCATTCACGTTCCGGTTCTCATGCTGAGCGGCAAATACGACAGCGTGTTCCCGTACGAGCTGTCGCAGAAACCGTTCTTTCGCCTGCTCGGCTCACCGCCGGCGGACAAGCGACAGATCGTGTATGAGGGCGGGCATTTCCTCCCGCGCACGGACCTCGTGGCCGAGTCGATGAAGTGGCTCGACAAGTACATGGGCCCGTGACGCGCGCATTTCCGCGTCTCTGTGACCGCTGCGCAGGAGCTTCACGACGCACCGCTGATTGCGTCCCGTCACTGGCTCGCGTATGATGGCGATCATCGGAGGTACCGTGCGCCAGCGAATGCGTTTCGTAATGATCGGAGTTGCGCTGCTCCTCAACGCCACAGGCTCCAGCGCACGGGCACAGGGCACAGTCGTCGTCGGCCCGACGCCATCGCCCGCGCTGCTCATTCTCTCAAAGGCCGATCGCGTATTGAGCATCGTCGATCCCGCCACGCGCACCATCGTGGCGCAGGTTTCGGCTGGCCCTGACCCACACGAGGTCGTTGCGTCGGCGGCCGGACGGTTTGCGTACATCTCGAACTACGGCGGCGGCGCATACAACACCATCACCGTGGTCGACCTCGTGCACCAGTCCGCGCTCCCGGCCATCGACCTTGGCCCTCTGCGGGGACCGCACGGCCTCGAGTACGCCGGCGGAAAGGTCTGGTTCACCGCTGAAGTCGCGAAAGCCATCGGCAGCTACGATCCGTCGACGCACAAGATCGACTGGGTGCTCGGCACGGGGCAGAACCGCACACATATGATCGCCGTCTCCCCGACGCTCCGACGCATCGTCACGACGAATGTGAGCTCCGGCTCCGTCACCATCATCGAGCCAAGCCGTGGTCAGCCTCGCGGACCGGGCGCACCGTCAACTTCCGCGACTGGTCCACCGCCCGCGCCGCGGTCGGACTGGGACGAGACGGTGGTTCCCGTTGGCAATGGAGCGGAGGGCTTCGACGTGTCCGGCGACGGCAACGAAGCGTGGGTCGCGAACGCGCAGGACGGCACGATCTCCATCGTCGACCTCGCGAACAAGCGCGTCGTGCAGACGCTGGCAGCGGATGTGCGCGGTGCCAACAGACTGAAGTTCACGCCCGACGGGACGTTGGCGTTCGTGTCGATGCTCGGTGGTCCGGATCTCGTGGTGCTCCGAGTCGCAACGCGGAGCGTGATCAAGCGGGTGCCCGTGGGGCACGGTGCGGCCGGGATTCTCATGGATCCCGATGGCGGGCGTGCCTACGTGGCATGTACACCCGACAACGACGTCGCGATCATCGACGTGAAATCACTGTCGGTCATCGGTCGGATTGCGGCGGGCAAGCAGCCGGACGGCCTGGCGTGGGCCATCAGGCGTTAGGGCGCCAGCGTGCTGGGTTAGAAGAACATGGAGTATGCCTTGCTCCCGGCAGAGAGCATCTCTCACCCGAGAATGGCCCGCATCTCGTCTTCAGATCCAGAGTCACGAGTGATCGGTCAGCGGCAGGAAATACCATATCGCCGCGATGGCCGCCGCTGCGATTACAACTCCCCACAAAACCTTGTGCGACCTCGTGGCCGATTCGGCCAGGGCGGTGTCAGATCGAGAGCCAAAGTATGAGAATGTTGGCGGGCCCACCTGCGACTCGGCTGTGGCCGCAGGTGACTTCGTAAGAAACGCCTCCCTCGCTCGCTCCCGCGAGGGCTGCGCTGAGACCATAGCGCTCGTCCGGACAATCAGCAGCGCCACGATAGCTAGCGTGAAAGTATGCCTGAGGCCGAACCTCATGGCCCTGCTGCTCATCTAAGCCTCCTAAAAACCGAAGTTCGCAAGGAGATCGACATACGGTGTAGTATCATCACTCGCGCCGTCCCGCGGCCACGGTGGGTGCGCCGCGAGTTCGTTCGTGGACGGCCTGGGCGCGCTCGCGCCCAAGTTCTTTACTCACCGTCGTGGGCTGCCCGACAGATGGGCATTTGCGACCGGCGAACGGCGCGTCCGCGTCGCTTGCCTGGTCGCGTGCCCTTGAGGGCATCACTCTTAAATAGGGAAATAGAACTCGTAGCCGAGTCAACCGCCCGACACTGCAAATGAGTCATGTGCCGATACCGCGCGAAAGAAAGGTGAGCGCAAGGGCATTCAGAGATACGCCCTCCTGGTCGGCGCGAACCGCCATCGCCTGATGCAGAGACTTGGGCATCCGGAGCCGGAGCTGGCCACCATATGCCGGCTGTGGCCGCGGCGCCAGCCGCATTCTTAAGAAATTCTCAGCACCCCCAACGGGCGTCCGCTCTCCATCGATCGTTGGATCGAGAAAAGCATCATCCGCGGATCGGCAGATGTGAGCCACACGGATTGAATCGTTCGGACGCATCACCTCCACCCCTTTTGATCCTCCAGGACGCATAGCCCCGGCGAGAGGTCCCGTGCCATTCATTCTCGCGAACGAGACCGCACGGGACGACGAACAGGGAGGAGCGAGGGCGTGTCGCGCATCAACGTGCTGGTGACCACCACATCCCGCGACGTGAAGGCGGAAGTCATCGCCGCGTCCGTGGAAGCACGCACCGACATGAATCTCGTCAATCATCGCAGCATGTCGGTGGCGGATGCAAACGCCATTCTCGACTCCATGCCGCCGTCGGCACAATGCGCGTTGGTCCTCGTGGGCCGCCCGAGCGACACCGACGAGCTGGCGCAGCAGTGGCTGGCCAAGCGCGTCAACCTTGTCGTGATGCACGTCGATCTCGTGGACGACGTCGTTCGGATCGCGCTACGCGATCCCAGGCTCGACTCGCTGCTCGCGGCGTTGGTCGGCCTCGTGGAGCATGTCGGTAATCGGGGACGCCAGCGCTTTGCACGCATTCAGCTCGTGGCATCAGACGACCCGGCGTCACAGCGGCCGCTTCTGCGTGCGTGCGTGGAGTGGCTCCATGCCTTGCTGCGCGACGCGGTCGCGAGCGCGCAGGATCAGACCGGCGACGTCCACGGCCTCACGCTCACGGGCAAGACACTCCTGCAATCGCTCGACGCCTCCGCCGGGCAGGCGCCTGATGCGCAGCGGCGTGACGCCGAGAACAGGGATGCGGCGCTCGACGTCGCACTCGCGACGGCCGACGCGAACGCGGACCCGTTGGCCGCGGCTGCACGCACGTTCCAGCTCGGCCCGGAGGAGTTCCGACTGATGGTGTTGGCGTTGGCTCCGGAGCTGGACCTCCGCTTCCAACGCTGCATCGGCTTCCTGCTGGATGACATGGGCCGGCGTGCGGGCAGCATGACACTCTACCACACGTTGCTGGGCCTGGCGCGCGGGGATCTCGCCGACAGTCCGCTCGACCGATGGCTCGTATTCGAGGGATACGCCGGACGTCCCGCGGCGGGCGACGAGCCGCTCCGCGTCGACGGGTTCCTCGCGCAGTGGCTCCTCGGAGAGCGCGACGCTCTGGCAAACGATCCGCTCGTCCGCCGAGTGCTGCGCCTGGAGCCGTGGGCGGGCGCCATCGTGCTGCAGCGTCACGAGGAGCGCGAGTTCGCCGGCAGTCTGGTACGGCAGCTCATGGGTGAGAGCACGTCGCAATGGATCATCCTCTGCGGCGATCACCCAGCGGAATGGCGCGCGCTGCTCGAGCTGGGCGCATCGGCACGCGGCGTGGCGCCGTTTCGCGTGGAGCCCGCCCTCCTTGCCGGCGTGGATCTCATCGCGGTCGAGGAGTGCGCGCGCCGCATCGGGCGCATGGCGCGACTCATGGCCGATCCAGTGGTCATCGACATCACCGGCGCGGAGGGCGCCGAGGAGGAAGACGGCCGTTTGCGTCTCTTCCTGGCATCGCTCGGCGGTACGGGCTGCCAAGCCGCGGTAGTCTGCCGGGATCAGGCCCGCGTGGTCCGGTTGCTCGGACGAATGTCGCATGCGCTGCGCGAGCAGGTGCCTCTCCCGGCCGCTGCGCGCGTGGCGGCAGTCCGGACCGCGGCATCCGGAGCGGATGCCTACCTCTCCGACGAGTCTGCGGCGGCGATGGCGAACCGCTATCCGTTGCAACTCGACGGTCTCGAACACGCAATGTTCCTCGCGCGCAGCCGCCCGACGCATCCCGACGCGGACGATCCGATGCTTGCCCGTTTCATCGGCGCGTGCAAGGACATGGCAGCGGAGGGCCTGTCCCATCTCGCCGAGCGGATCGAGCCGGTGTTCGACCTCGACCAGGTCGTGCTGCCGGCCGAGCGCAAAGAGCAGCTCGTCGAGATCGTGGACAACGTTCGATTGGCGCCGCGCGTGCTCGACGAATGGCGGTTCAGTGAGCAACTGCCATATGGCCGCGGCGTCACGGCGTTGTTCTTCGGTCCCAGCGGCACGGGCAAGACCATGGCGGCAATCCACCGAGAAGAACATCGACCGCGTCTTCAGCGACGCGCAGCGAGCCGGTTCAGCCATCCTCATCGACGAAGCCGAAGCGCTCCTGGGAAAGCGCAGCGACGTGAAGGACGCGCACGACCGCTATGCGAACATCGAGGTCGCCTACCTCCTTCAGCGCATGGAGACGTTTGGAGGTTTGGCGATCTTCACGACGAACATGCGCCAGAACCTCGATCCGGCATTTCTGCGCCGCATTCGGTTCATCCTCGATTTTCCGCGCCCGGATGTGGCAGCTCGTGAGAGGATCTGGCGTCAGTGCCTGCCCGCGGAGTCGCATGTGCTCGACGATGCGGCGTTCCGTCAGCTCGCACGAAAAATCGACCTCACCGGCGGGCATATCCGGCAGATCACGCTGCGCGCGGCGTTCGCGGCCGCGGCGGCCGACGCGCAGATCGGACTGGAGCACATTGCGCACGCCTCGCGTGCGGAATTCGCCAAGCTCGGTATGCCACCGGTCGAGATCGAGCTGTCGTCGTCGCGGAGGGCCGCGTGAAGGCGGACGGCATCCTGCGCGTGACGCAAGCGTTTCAGGAGCGCCTCAAGCTCGCGCTCGTAAGCTCGGCCGTTCCGGGAACCGTGTTCGTCGGGCCGCTGGACGTCGCCGCATCGAGCGGCGCGACGCTCGTCCTGTTTCTCTACCGTATCATCCCGAACGCGAGCCTTCGCAATCGCGAGCATCGGGTCTCGGCGAATGGCGATCCGTCGGTGGAAGTCTTTCAAAACGCGCTGCCCCTCGATCTGCATTTCCTGGTCACACTGGGCACGGCGCCGGACCCGAACAAAGACACACTCCTGCAAGCGTTGGGGTCCGTCATTCAGGCGCTGCCGCTCAGCACCGACGAGGCGAGCCGCATCTGGGCTCTGTTTCCAACAGCCAACTACCGGACATCCGTTGCCTACCTCGCAACGCCGGTCTGGATCGATCCGCTGAAGCCCGCAATCGTCGGGGCGCCGGTGGTCGAGGAGCAGGTCTACTCGGACAGCGGCGCGCTGGAGACAGTGTCGTGATGCAGCGCTTCGTGATCCGGCAGCCGATGGAACAGGCATATGTCCGCCACGCGCTGTTTGCAGTGGAGCTGCTCGACGGCGTGACGCTGGCGCGCGTGACGGACGGCGTCACGGTCGTTGCGGAGGGACTTCGCGGAAAGCCAACCATCAACGCCAGCGGCCTGTTCGTGTGGCGCAGGGAGGACCTCGCCGCGCTGCGGAAGGTCTCGATCGAGCCGGGCGTGCTGCCGTACCAACCGCGCGAGGTGCTGAAGAGAGATCTTCACCTGCCTCCGGAGCCGAAGCCGCTCACCTCGATTCAATTGTCGCCGCGCATCGACTACCCGTTTCCCTCGGGCATGACCGGCGTGCGCGGAACGCTGATCGAGGACCGAATCGGCGCGCCCGTCGCGGTTCGAAATGCGGAGATGCAGCTCCGTTGGCTCGACGACGACGGAGTCACGTGGCGCGACGCCCCGACGCGGTCCGTCACGAATACCAAAGGCGACTTCGCTGCGGTTCTGCGACTCGCCTCCACCGAAGTACCGCATGTCGACGCGAACGGCGATGTGACGGTCCGGTTGCGTGTCCGACGCGATGGAAACGAGCGGAGCTCGCTGGATGTGAAGCTCGTGCAAGGTCGCGTCACGGAGCCAACGGCCTCGGACACGATGACGTTCGCCTGGGATGAACTGCAGCCCTGAGTCCGCCACTAGGAGACCAAGTGCCATGAATGCGTCCAACCGGCCACCAGGTGGCCACGACTGCCCTCCAAGTACGAAGAATCCCGCGGATCAGCCCAAGGCGCCGGTCGGCAACGCGCCCTGCGTCGACCTCCCGGCTACGGAACCGCCCGCGCTCGACAAGCCGAAGCCGTGTCCGGATCCCAACCCCGACTGCAAGTGTCCGGCGAAGCCCGGGTCCTCGCCGACCTGCCTCGAGGACATGATCGCGGATCAGGCCGCGGAGATCGCCGCCGCGGAGAAGGCGAAGGTGTTCAAGACCGATCTCGAGGCGCTGCTCGCCAAGGCGAAGGCCGCGGAGCAGGAGTACACGAAGGACAGGTACGATGCGCTGGTCAAGCTCTGGGTGCAGCGCGACGGCGACATCGTGGACCTCATCCGGAAACTCGTGTGCGCGGTTCCGTGTTGGCGCTGCATCATCGATTGCTACATCTGCCCGCTGCTGAACGAGCTTCATTACGCGGAACAGTGGCTGTACGGTGACGGCACGCTGCCGTCTGAAGTGCACAACAAGTACGATCTCCAGTACTGGCGCGTTCGGGACAAGGATCAGAAGGAGAGGAGGTACCTGCGCATCAAGGCCGTGCTCGCGGCCTGGGAGAAACCTGCGCAGACGATCGAGAAGGCGCTCGGCGACAACAAGGCGGCCATCGAAGCGGCCTTGAAGGCGCTGTCGACCGACGCGGGTAAGGTCGTCTACGACGTGTTCTTCCGAATCATCCCGCTGCATCTGGCGATCGCACCGCCGAAGGGATCGGGCGTCGAGACGGCGATCGACCAGCAGTACACGGAGTTCTGCGCCTGCGACACGGGAACGCCCGACGATTGCTGCGGCCCGGATGTCGGCGAGACCAGCCTTCGGCAACGCTTGATCGGCCCCCAGCCTTACCTGGTCGAGGCGAAGGACTACTTCGAGATCATCTGCTGCCTCGTGAAACACCGCTATGGCCCGGCGAAGGACGCATTCGCAAAGGCCGAAGCCGCCCTCGCGGGCATCGACAACGAGATCAAGAACTACAAGTCGCAGATCGAGAACGGTCTCAAGTCGTTCGAGAAGGACGCCAAGCGCGCGATCCCGAGTGCAATCAACTGTTGCGACGACTCGCTCGGAGCACCCGAGCAAACGTCGCCGCAAGCCCGATGATGTGAACCAGGAGACACCAACATGCCTGAATACCTGCATCCCGGCGTCTACATCGAGGAAATCGAGCGTGGACCGCGTCCCATCGAGGGCGTACCCACGAGCACCGCGGCACTGCTGGGCGAAGCCGAGCGCGGATCCATTACGCCGCGGATGGTGACGAGCTACAAGGATTACCAGCACTGGTTCGGCGACGTGTTCAACGATCACAAGTTCCTCCCCTATGCCGCCAACGGATTTTTTGAGAACGGCGGGCGGCGTGCATTCATCTGCCGATTGGTCGGCGAAGCCTCCGCCACCGCCGAGGCGGCGTTCGGGGACTTCATCGTGCGCGCGGCGGGTCCTGGCGCCTGGGGGACGCGTGTCTTCGCGAAGATCACGCCCGGCACGACGAAGCGCGCCGACGGCAGCAGCATCGGGTTCCGGTTGCAGCTCGCGTACTGGCACGAGGGCGCCACGCCCTTCGACCCATTCACGCCCGACGGCCGGCGAATGCTGCCGCGACCCGTTCTGGCCGAGGACTTCGATGATCTCGTCACCGACGAGACCTCACCCGACTTCTACGGCAAGCGAGTGCCGTACATCGACCTCGAGAAGAGCGAGACGAACCAGGGACCCGAGAGCTCCGCGCTCGGGATGCTCGTGCGCAACGCGGGCGTCGCGCCCGGCACGCGGCCGGCCGATGGCGCACAACTTCTGGCGGGCGGCGCCGACGACCAGGCTGCGCTCGGCGTGAACGACTACGCGGGCGCGCGTGCGGGGGGACGCGGCACCGAGCAGGGGCTCGCGGCGTTGGAGCTCGATCCGTATCGGGACGTCGCCCTCGTCCATGCGCCGAGCATTTCGACCGACATCGCGAAGACCGTGATCGCGCACTGCGAGAACATGCGGTTCCGGTTCGCGGTGGTGGACTGCGACAAAGGGCAGAGCAGCACGACGGCGCTCGACCCACGCAGCACCGTGCAGGATAGCAGCTACGCCGCCTTCTACTATCCCTGGATCGTGAGTGCCGATCCCCGCACGGGCGCGCGCAAGATGATTCCGCCGGGAGGTCAGGTGCTCGGCGTCTATGCGCGAACGGATGTGGAGCGTGGTGTCTTCAAGGCGCCGGCGAACGAGATTGCCCGCGGCGCGCTGGCGCTCGAGTACGAGATCAACGACCGCATCCAGGACGATCTCAACCCGAAGGGCGTGAACGTCGTTCGCAGCTTCCCGGGTCGCGGTATCCGCGTATGGGGCGCACGCACGCTGACGTCGAACGCGCTGTGGAAATACGTCAGCGTGCGGCGGCTCTTCATCTTCCTCGAGCGCTCCATCTACGAGGGGACGCAGTGGGTCGTCTTCGAGCCCAACGACGACCGTCTCTGGGCGCGCGTGATCGACACCATCCGGCTGTTTCTGCGCGGGCAGTGGCGCCTCGGCGCGCTGTTCGGCCGCACCGAGCAGGAAGCGTTCTTCATCACCTGCGACCGCACCACGATGTCGCAGGACGACATCCTCAATGGCCGCCTCATCTGCGAGATCGGCATCGCGCCGGTGCGTCCTGCCGAGTTCGTAATCTTCCGAATCTTCCAGAACACCGCTGAGGCCCAGCGCTAGGAGCATCCATGGCACGCAACGATCCGCTACGAAATTTCCGGTACCGTCTCGAGATAGACAGCATCACGCAAGCGGGCTTCAGCGAGGTGGCGATCGCCGACACGACGATCGACGCCGTGGAGTATCGCGAGGGCACCGATCCGCCGCACGTCCGCAAGCTGAGCGGACTCACCAAGTACGGCAACATCACGCTGAAGTGGGGCCTGACGGTCGGTGCCGGCGCGCTCGACCTCTTCAAGTGGCATGCGGACGTGTCGGCGGGGCAGGTGAAGGACAAGCGCAAGAAGGTCGTGATCGTGGCGCAGGACGAAGCCGGCGTGGACGCCGCGCGGTTCGTCATCACGGACGCATGGCCCGTGAAGTACCACTCGAGCGATCTCAACGCGAAGGGCAACGAAGCGATGATCGAGCTGTTGGAGCTGGTCAACGAAGGCATCGAACGCGTCATGTAGAGAGGAGAACGCCATGAGCACAGTCGCACATCTCGGCTTCGAGACGGAGGTCGAGTTCGAGCTGCCCAAGGGGTATGTCGACGAGGCGGGCATGCTGCACCGTCGGGGTACGATGCGTCTCGCCACCGCGGCCGATGAGATCCTGCCGTTGCGCGATCCGCGCGTGCAGCAGAACGAGGCGTATCTCGCCGTGATCGTTCTCGCCCGCGTCATCACGCGGCTCGGCTCGCTGGCGGATGTGAGCACGACGGTGATCGAGGGGCTGTATGCGTCCGATCTCGCGCATCTCGAGCGGTTGTACGAATCGCTCAACTCGGGTGATGACGCGGAGCCGGAGATCGCGCCCGCGAAGGCGCGAATCGGCGGCGCTGCCATGGCGCGGAGGGTCGCCGTCATGGGGGAAGCATGAAGGCCTATCCCGTGACCGCGCTGTACGAGGAGATGGCCTTCATCGCGCACCACTTCCACTGGCCGCACGACCAGCTCATGCGGCTCGAGCATCGCGAGCGGCGGCGGTGGTGCAAGGAGATCTCGGCGATCAACCGAACGCTCGACGGCGCGCCGTCGAACCCGTTCGAGGTCTGAGGCACGCACGCCAATGGCGCGTCAGGACCCGCTTCGTGGCTTCCGCTTCCTGCTCGAGATCGACGAGATCACGAGCGGCGGTTTCACGCGCGTGAAGGGCATAGCGCGCGACGTGAAGCACGAGTCCTATCGCGAGGGCGGCGTCAACGAGTACGAGCACAAGCTGGTCACGCAGGTGTCGTATCCCGTCGTGGTCCTGGAGCGCGGCCTCGCCCTGGATGACCTGTGGAAGTGGGCCGAAGCGACGGCGGCGGGTGACGTGAAGCGCAAGACGATCCGGATCCGTTTGCAGAACGAGGCGAATGAGAAGGCGTGGGCGTGGCAGATCGAGTATGCCCTCCCCGTGAAGTGGACGGCGACCGACCTCGACGCCCAAACGTCGCCGATGGTGATGGAGAGTCTCGAGCTCGCGCATCACGGTCTGAGGAAAGCGACGTGAGCGCCGAGCGCGGCATGTTTGCCCGACGAAGGTTCGTACTCTCCGCGCACAGCGCGGCGTCCCGTTTCGCGCGTCGTGGCGCGGGCGCGCGCCGCATTGGGGGAGCGTGGCATCCCGTCGCGGTTCGATGGAGACGTCAGCGCGCGCGCCCCGCGCAGCGGCACGCCGCTGGACTAAGCGCAACGGTGAACGCCACGTGGCTGACGCAGGTGCAACTGCATCTCAATGTGCGCTCACGGGAAGGTTCCATCAGACGGGGACGACCGTCGGCGCATACCGCCGTCCGAGTGGCGGGTGGCCGACATCCGATCGTGGAGCGCCATCTGCATGTCGGTCGCCCCGCGGCGACTCTTGCGCGCATGCCGCAGACTGTCAGCGCGCCGGGCGCGCTACACGTTCAGGCTGCGGTGGCCGACAGACCCATCGTCGCGCAGCCGGCGGCCGTTCCCAGAACGGCCTTCCACTCCGCGCCGGCGCTGATGCCGAGCATCGAACGTCGACCGCGGCTCCGCTCTCTCGTGCGGTACCGCAGTGGGAGGAGAGCGCGAGAGGCGAATGACGAGCGAGTCCGTTCGGCGCCGCGTAGGCAACCCGACGACCTTCGAGCGTCGGCGCATCCGTCGCGCGCCGCGGTGCGATTCCATACGTCGACGCGATCTCCGGCGGACGACGTCGCGTCACGAGTGCTGCTCCGCCAGGCGGAGATCATTTGGCGTTCTGCCAGGAGGTCGGCGAGGCCAAGCGTGGAGGGATCGGTGCAGGACGCGGCCGCTCCACTCTCGCAGCGAATGGTCGCGGAGAAGAACACCGGTCTCGACATGGCCATGCCTGTGCCGTCGCCTGCCGCCACCACGGCGACGATGGAGGTGACGAAGCTCGCACCTGCTCTCATGGACCGGCTTGCGGACGACGTGATCCGCCGCGTGGAGCGACGGGTGCGAATCGATCGCGAGCGGCGCGGACTGTGAGGACGTCGTGAGCATCGCCCAGCTCAAGAAAGCGACGATCACCGTCCTCGACGGCGCCGACAAGGGCAAGGTCATCGGCGTGCTCTTCAATCCCACCGAGTACAGCTTCGAGCGCACCAACTCGTTCAAGGCGACGGCTGTACCCGGTCTCGGGTCACCACTCCTGCAGTTCGTGAACGGCGAGCTCGATCAGCTCAGCATGGAGCTGTTTCTCGACGACTACACGGATCCGAAAGGGCCCACCTCGCTGCTGCAGCCGGAGAACCAACCGCTGGCGACGCGGCTGCGTGACTTGTCGAAGCTGCTGCTCATCGATCGCGATCTGCATGCGCCGCCGCCCGTGCGCTTCAACTGGGGTCCGATGGAGTTCTCCGCGGTCATCGAGAAGCTCGGCCGCAAGGTTACGATGTTCCATCCGGATGGAGCACCGGCACGCGCAACGCTCTCGATCACGTTCAAGGAGTACCGCACCCTCCGCCAGCAGCTCGAGGATCCGCGGCGCGAGTCGGCTGACAAGACCAAACGCCGTGTCGTGGTCGGGCGCGAAGCCCTCTGGTGGATCGCGAATCGCGAGTACGACGACCCGAACGAATGGGTCCGGATCGCCGTTGCAAACGATCTCGACGATCCGCGCGAAATCGCGCCCGGCGACTGGCTCGTGCTGCCTCCCATCGAGAATCCCAATGGAACTGGCGGCATTCGCTAGGACGTATGGCGATTTCTACGCCCCGTGTTTCGCCGTTCGGGTGGGGCGCGATGATCTCATGCGCGACCTGCTGGTCGCCGTGAGCCAGGTTGAGGTGGACCTGGTGCTCGGCGCCGCGTCTCGCTTCAGCTTCACGGTGACCGACTGCTACAGCCACAAGCTGCACGCGTTCAAGTCGGGGCGCGGTACCGACGTGCTCGGTGTTCTCACGTTCGGCGCTGACGTCGAGGTATGCATGGGATACGGCGATGCCAAGTCGACGCCGACCGCCGTGCGCGGCATGATCACCGAGATCACCACGAACTTTCCGGACGGCGGCGCACCAGAGTTGGCCATCTCCGGATACGACCACGGATTCACGCTCACGATTGGCAAGAATGCGCGCACGTGGACAAAAGCGCGTGACAGCGATGCTGCTCAAGAGATTGCGAGCTTCAACAATCTCGCTGCCATCGTCGAGTCGACGCAGGAGAAGCACGCGCAGATCGAGCAGAATCAGGAGAGCGACTGGGAGTTTCTGAAGAAGCTCGCCGACCGCAATCACTTCGAGCTCTACGTCGACGAGCGCCGGACGCTGCACTTCGGGCCACCGAACGACAAGGCGACCGCCGTGGCACGGCTCGCCTATGGCGAAGGGCTGCTGAGCTTCAAGCCGGAGGCGAACCTTGCCGGACAGATCTCGCGCGTCGAAGTCTACGGCTGGGACCCGAAAACCAAGAAAGCCATCGTCGGTCGCGCGGCAGCGGGCGAGGAGTCGGGCCTGACGGGAAAGAGCGCGGGTCAGCATCTGGATGCCTTCGTGCGCGAGCCGACGAAGCGCCCGACGCTTCGTCTGCGCCAGCCGGTGTTCACGCAGTCGGAGGCCGATCAGCGCGCGAAGGCCGCGCTCAACGAACGCGCGAAGCAATTCCTGACGGGCGAGGGAGAGGCGATCGGCCTCCCCGAAGTACGGCCCGACCGAAACATCGAGCTGGACAAACTCGGCGCGCCATTCTCGAAGACGTACTACGTCCAACAAGCGACGCACAAGATCGACGCGGGCGGCTATCGCACGCGCTTCAAGGTGAAGGAGACCGGCCTATGAACCTCCTCGACGCGGCACCCAACGAGACTGCGCACGAGGCAGGCGGCTACCTCAAGGGAGTGGCGATCGCGGTCGTCACGCAGAACAAGGATGACGACGGCCTGTGTCGTGTGAAGGTCAGGTACCCGTGGCACGACCAGCCACGTGAGAGCTACTGGGCGCGGCTCGCGACGCCGATGGCGGGGAAGGAGCGCGGTCTCGTGGTGATTCCGGAAGTCGGCGACGAGGTCCTCGTCGCGTGCGAACGCGAGGATCTCCGCTTTCCCTATGTGCTCGGCGCGCTGTGGAATGGGCCGGACAAACCGCCACTCGCCAACGATGACGGAAAGAATGACAAGCGCATCCTCACGTCGCGCAAGAAGCATCACCTGTTGTTCGACGATGGTACCAGGGGCGTCGTGGAGCTGGCCCACGAGAAGGGCCGGAAAGTCACGTTCGACGACGATGGCTTCGTCGTGCAGGACGAGTTGGGCAACATCGTCAAGGTCGACAGCAACAGCGGCGCAATGACCATCGAAGCCAAGGGCCAACTCAACATCAAGGCGGCGACGATCACCATCGAGGGACCATTCGCGGCAGCCTCGTGAACATCAACTGAGAAGCACGCGCAATGGGAATGCCTGCCGCACGCCTCGGAGACAATACCAGTCACGGCACGCCACTCGCGCCGGGACCGGGCTGCCCGACGGTGCTCATCGGTGGCCAGCCGGCGTGGCGTGCCACGGCCGATACGCACGTGTGCCCGCTCTTCGACGGACCCAAGCCGCACGTTGGGGGCGTGGTCGCGGTCGGAAGCGTGACCGTAATGATCGGCGGGATGTCGGCGGCGCGGCAGGGAGACATGGTCGTCGAAGCGAGCGCGCCGAATGCCATCGCTATCGGCGCACCGACGGTGATGATCGGATGAGCGCCCCCAATGCCGTCGGCGAGCGCAAGGACTTTCTCGGTCGCGGCTGGGCCATGCCTCCACAGCTCGATCCGCGCACGGGGCTCGTCGCGTACGTCGAGTCCGAGGAGGACATCCGTCAGTCGATCCTGATCATTCTCGAGACCGCACCGGGCGAGCGCGTGATGCGCCCCAACTTCGGCTGCGGCATTCACGAGCTGGTGTTCGCCGCGGTGGACAGCACGGTGATACAGCGGATCTGCTCGACGGTGGAAGAAGCGCTTCGCCGTTGCGAGGCGCGCATCGACGTGCTCGAGGTCAAGGTCGACGAAGCGGCGACCGCGCAGGGTGAGCTGCTCATCGAGCTCGAGTATCGTGTGCGCAAGACGAACCAGACTGGCAACCTTGTGTTCCCGTTCTACTTCCGTGAGGGAGGGCGGCCGTGAAAGCGCCCCGCGCCCCCGGACTCGACGAGCGCCGCGCCGCGGAGTTCTCGGCCGAGTTGCGCGCGCGCGCTCGGGCGTGGATGCCGTCGTGGGGAATCGCCGACGGTGAGCGTGATTTCGGCGCGGCCTTGCTCGACGTCGCCAGCCGCTTCAACTCGGAGGTCGCCGAGCGGCTCGACCGCGGCGGCGAGAAGATGCGGAGAGGATTCCTCGACTGGCTCGCGGTCCGCGGACAGGCCGCAAGGCCGGCGCGCATGCCGGTGGCATTCAAGCTCGCCGACGCGGCGCGAGCATCCGTGCTTGCGGAGGCACCGGTGCGAATGCAGGTGGACGCCGCGGGGACACCCGTCGTCTTCGAGACCGAGGAAGGTCTTCGAGTGATTCCCGGCCGGCTTCAATTGGTAGTTGGCGTCAACGGTGCGAACGACGCCTACTATGTGACTCCGCCAGGATTCAGCGACCTCCAGCCGCTCGAGCCGCTTCCCGTTCAGTGGGAGCTCAAGAGTTTTGCGGCAGCGGGCGCGACCAAGCTCCAGCTCGATCCGGAGTCAGGTCTCACCGCGGACATGATCATCGACGTCGCCGGAGGACAGTACCGCGTCGTTCGGCCGGATAAGGGGATCGTCACGATTGAGCCGGGTCTCGACACGGATGTGTCGGCCCTGTCAGTCGTACGCAAGGTCGCGTCCTTCGCGCCGTTCGGCGACATCGCGCGGAATCGTCAGGAACACGCGCTGTACCTCGGCCACCTGGACCTCCTCAATGTGGAGGCGGCTGCCAGCATCGACGTCGTGGGCGCGGCCACGCTGGTTGCGGGCGTGACCTGGCAGTACTGGGGCAAGATCGACGGAAAGGACGAGCTTGGGTGGCAACCACTCATTCTCGCTAAGAAGCAGGATGTGGCCGGCGCCGTGACTTTACAGAAGTCCAAGGGGGCGATCGAGCCGCGCGTGATCGCTGGCAACAACAGCCGCTGGATCCGCGCGTATGCGACGAACGTCAGCAGCACGGCTCCCTCACTCCAGGTGGACGCGCTGGAGCTGCGCATCAACTGCCAACTGCTACCATCGCCGTGTCCGCCGGATGCAACAGCGGATGCTCCGCCGGCTGCCGAGGGCATGGCGAACACCACGCCGATCGTTCTCGACAGCGTGTTCTTTCCGCTCGGCAAGGAACCGAAGCAGTTCGACGCCTTCTACCTGGGCAGCCAGGAGGCGTTCTCGAAGAAAGCGGCGAAGGCGCAGCTCTGCTTCGAGATGGCGGATCCGACCTTCTCCTCGCTGTCTGCCCTGGGCGAGGGACCGCTCGCGGACGCGGTGCTCGCGGGCGTTGCAGCCGATGGCGCGTTGCATCTGTATGCGCTCGACCAGAATACCGGCAGCATCGCCAAGTTCCGCGATCGCGAACCTCTCCAGCCGCCAGTTCCGGGATATCTCGGCACCGCCAGCACTTCGTCCACGGTCTCCCTCGACAAGCAGCCGGCGTGGCGACTGCCGGTGTGGTACGAGGACGCCACCGTCGCGCCGCGTGCGGGATTTCTCGTGGCCGCCAGTGCCGGCGATTCCATCTGGGTATGGCACGAGGACATTGCGGAAGCGACGAAGAGCGGGTGGGAGTCGGCCGGTTCGATTCCTCCGTCGACAAGTCCGATCTCCGGCCTCGTCTTTCTCGGCGGCACGAACGCCCAACTCGTCGTGCTGCGCGACTCCATGATGTGGACGCGCCAGTGGCCGTCCGGGCAGCAATGGATTCTGGTCGATACGACGGAGGCCGCGACGACGATTCAGCTCGAGTCGATCGTGCCCCCCGCCTGTTGCCGTTGCAGACCTTCAAGCAGGCCGTGCGTCCCGCGGCAATCCAGCTCGCGGTCGGCGACGTGGTCGTGGTTGCGGTGAAGGACGGTGCCCCGGATGCGCTTGTTGCGAGTCGCCAGGCGACATCGACCGAAGTGACGCTCGATGCCGGCAAGACGGTCGTCGGGAGCCTCGACGCTGTTCTCATGGCGGGCGACCCACAAATCTTTGCGGCGGTGAGCGACCGCGCCACCGGTCGTCTCAGCACCTGGATGCCCTACAAGGGCGCCGTTGCGACGACCGGAGCAGAGGCAGCGTTGTTCGATTCGGCGCTCACGTCGAGTGGCGGGCGTCTCGGCGGTGCACCGACGGTGGCCGGCAAGCATGTCGTGCTTCCAGGAGATCGCGCCGATCTTCTTGTCAGCGACTTCGACCTGACGCGGCGGCACGTGGAGCAGGCGAGCGTCGAGCCCGGCGTTGTCGTCCCCGCATCGCTGCTGCTCCAGGTCAACGACCTCATCGTGCGGCAGTCTGCCGGTGCGCCTGTCAGCGCGACCATCGTGCACGCCGGCGTCACGAAGGACAACGAGACGCTTTACCCGATCAACCAGACGTTCCCGGCGCAGTCGACGCAGCTCGATGCCTATGTGCTCGCCTCGGCGCTGACAGGGGCGCTGGTCGCCATGCACAACGATCAGATGGACCTGGCGGCCACTGACCATGACACGGTCGCCGGCTCCGTGCTTTACATCGATCCCGATTTCTTCAAAGTCGATTCTCTCGACAAGAGCAACCCCACGTGGAGGGCCACGATCTCGGCGGTCACCGGAGCACTCCCCCCCAGCTCCGCAACCTACGTACGGCCGGTCGCCACTGGCGGACGCGTCACCTCCTTCATTCGGATGACGCGGCCCGGCAGTGGCAACTGGGACGCCGCACTGCTCGCACGCCTTCCGTTGACGTTTCCGAAAGCACCACTACCGGCGGAAGTACGGCGCGGCAAGGCCTTCAGCGTGGACGTCAGCAACGAGCCCATCATCGTGGTACTCGAGAGCGAGGTCCAGGTCGCTGCCAACCCCGTTCCCTTTGTGATCGACGCCTCCGTTGGCGAGTGGTCGCGGCTCCTTGGCGACACGTCCGTCAATCCGGACCTGTCGTGGGAATACTGGAACGGCAAGGGCTGGTGGAAGCTGCACGTCACCCTCGATGAGACGCACAATCTGAAATCGAAGGGCGCAGTGCGGTTCGACGTTCCGGTCGACATTGCGCCCTCCGACTGGGCAGGAAAGACCAACTACTGGATCCGTGCGCGCCTCATCGGCGGGGACTATGGCCGCGAGAAGGTCACCGTCAAATCAACGGTCGTCGGTGGCGTCACGGAGCAGACCATCGAACGCAGCTCGGAAGGAATCCGCGCACCCTCCGTTCTGAAACTTTCGATCTCCTATCGTGTCTGCGATCGCGTGCGGCCCACGTTCGTGCTCGCACAGGACAGCGGCTCGGTGCGCGATCAGAGCGAGGCGAATCGCACGGCCGGCGCCATCGTCGAAGCGTTCATTCCGCTGGCGGTCACGCTCGGGCGGCTGTCCAGTGCCGTCAAGCCACACGACCTCGAGGACGACTGCCCCCCGGACTGCGAATGTCACGGCAAGCAGTCACCGGGGACCGCCACGACAGCCGCGGCGACGACAGCAGCCGCGCCGCGAGCGACTGCCCCCGCGAACGGACGCGCGCTGCTCCTCGGCCTGGACGCCGCGCCAATCGGCGCACCCGTCAACGTGTTCCTCCTCGTCGACCAGGAGCATCCGCATGACGCATTTGCGCCGTTGCTCATCGAAGCACTGGTTGCGGATCGATTCATTCCGATCGTCGCGCGAGACGTGACACGTGGACTCGGAGAAAGCGGAGTCGTCTCAATGGCGTTCACGCTCGAGCCGACGCGTCGAGAGCTGTTCGGTCAATCTCTGACGTGGCTTCGACTCACGCCGGCTGGTGCCGACAGCACGAATTGGAAGCCGTCGCTGCGCGGCGCGTATCTCAACGCCGTGTGGGCGAGTGCGACGGAGACGCTGACCCGCGAGCTCGTGGGATCCTCCGAGGGAGCGCCGGATCTCGCGCTCAGGCTGGCGCGGCCGCCGGTGCTGCACGACACGCTCGAGCTGCGCGTCAAGGAACCGCTCGGGGAAGAGGAGCGCGCCATGCTCCGCAACGGCGGCGAGCGTCAAGTGGTGACGGATGTCGATGGACTGCCCGGAGACTGGGTGCTCTGGAGGCGCGTCATCGATCCCTTGGACGAGCCTGCGAATGCGCGCGTCTACGCGCTCGACGAGGCGACCGGCATCATCCGCTTCGGCGACGGTTTGCACGGCATGATTCCGCCGATCGGCACCGATTGCATCGTCGCATTCAGCTACCAGCGTACGGAACCACCGAAACCCGGCAGCGACACGATGCCAGGGAATCTCGTGGCTCCGCGTATGCCGCTCAACCTCGTATCTCCCGTCGAGAGCGTGGAGTCGGTGATGTCCGTCGATCAGTCCGCGGGCGGGGCTCCACCCGAGCCAGATGATCGCGTGCTGCGTTTCGGCTTCGCGCGCGTACGCCACCGCAATCGCGCCGTCACACTCACCGACATCGAGGACCTTGCACTCCAGAGCTCGCCCGACATCGTGCAGGCTCGCTGCACGCGACGCAGGGGATATGTCCGCCTCGTCGTCGTCATGCGAGGCAAGAATCCGATCCCGAGCACGGCGCAGATCAGAGAGCTGCGTCGCTTGCTGCTGACCAGTGCGCCGATCTCCCTCAGCGCACCGGGCGCATTGCGGATCGGTGGCCCGAGTATTCGTCGGCTCCGCATCGAGTTGACCCTGTGCGTGGATTCACTCGACCACGCCGGTTCGCTCTCGAACGACGTAAAACAGCGGACCGCCGCGTTTTTCGACACCGCGACCGGCAGCGTAACGCGCGACGGCTGGACGCTCGGCACAAACCCGCAGGCCGAAGACATCGCGCTCGCACTCCTCGACGCGCCGCACCTGGAGAGCATCGACGCCATTGCATTCCAGGAGAGCCCTCTTGAAGGTCTGGCACGCACGTGGCCGGCGACCCTCGCACCGCACGAGCTCGCCGTGCTCGACGCCGATCCGATTCGCATCCAGCTCGAGACGGCAGAGGGGGCGTTGTGAGCGATCTCGCACCGAATCTGTTCGATCGGCGGTTCGCGGATTTTCTCGAGATCGGGCGCGCGCGCCTTCGTTCGCTCGCACCCCAGTGGACCGATCACAATGCGCACGATCCCGGCATCACGCTCATGGAGCTCATCGCGTGGGCCAGCGAAGCGCAACTGTACTCGCTCTCACACCTGCGCCGCGACGAGCGCATCGCCTACGCAGCGATGTTCGACCTCGCGTCTGCCGGCACACGAGGCGCCACGGGACTCATCTGGTCAGATCCACTCGACCCGAGTGCCCCTGCGGCGACGCACGTGAGGAGTACGGTCCTGTCGGAAGATGCCGTCATTCAGATGAAGGGCGAGCCGGCGCCGCTGTTCAATCCGGAGCACAGGATTCTGTGGATACCCGGCCGCATCGCGCGACTCGAGACGCGGAGCAGCGGCGGCCGCATCGTCGACCACACGCTGCTCAACGAGCGCGGTCTCGGAGCATTTCTTCCGTTTGGCGAGATCGGCGGACGCAGCGACGTGCTTGCGCTCACCTTCACGTGCAATGACAGGGCAGGCCCCTTCGACCGGTGGTCACGCAAGTCGCCGCTCGTTGCGATGCTCGTCACCGACGATGAACGCATCTCCGTTCCCATCGTATCCGATTCCACACACGGGATGCTCACGACCGGCGCGCTCATGCTCGACCTCGCTGACGTGCCAAACGTCCAGACGTTCACCATCGAGCTGCGATCGCGCACCGGCTTCGCCCGGCCGCCGCGCATGCTCCGCATCGAGCCGAGTGTCGTGCCCATTCGGCAAGGGCGCAGGCTCTCACGTGAGCTGCATGTCGTCACGGGACTCCCCGACACGAAGTTCGCGCTCGACATGCCAGGGTTGCGCTTTGAGCCGGGCGAGGAGGCCGTCGTCGTCGAAGTGGCTGACGCATCTGGCCTGACTCTGTGGACACGATGCGATCGGCTCTCCGAGCGAGGTCCGGGAGAGACCGCCTATGAGCTCGACGCACGCAACAGTGAGATCACGTTGGGAAACGGAATCAACGGCAAGATTGCGCCCGAAGGCGCCCAGGTGCTCGTCAGCTACGCCGTGTCGGATGCGGAGGGAGGTAACGTCGCACGCAATCGCAAATGGCAGGTCGCAGGCTTTCAGGGTGTATTCGGCATCAACTCGGATCCGGTCAAGGGCGGCGCCTCGCCCTCCAGTTGGGTGGACCAGCGTCGGGAAGCCCGACGTCTATCGCGCGAAGCGCACGCGCTCGTGAGCTCCGCCGATATCGAATCCGCAGCGAGGGCGCTTCCGCTACTCGAGGTCATGCGGGCATGGGTGGTCTTGCCCAACGGCACCGCACCGCGCACAGGTGCTGTCAGACTGGTAGCGATGCGCAGCCGGGAGGACGGCAAAGAGCCGGAGCGCATTCCGGAGAGCTCGCGGTGGCTCGAGGCGATACGTCGCCGACTGTCGCCGCGCATGCCACTCGGCACGCGTCTCGAGGTCATGGCACCGCGCTACGTCGACGTCTTCATCACCGCGCAGCTCGAGTGCGACCCGGGTCGCGATCCGGCAAGCGTTCGCGATGCCGTCGACATCACGCTTCGAGGCAGGCTCGCGCTCGTTCAAGGGGAGGGAGAGTGGCCGCCGCGGCAGCCCGGCGTGCCCGTCACCTATCGTGACCTATCGGCTTGGATACGCGCGACAGATGGAGTCAGACGTATCACTGCACTCCAGCTCCTGAATGCGCGCAAACAAAGCGTCGACAAGATCGCCGTGCCTCGCGGCGGGCTGCCGAGATGGAGGTCCAATCCCGACGCAATCCGAGTGAGCAGGCCCGGAGCGGGAGGCGCACGATGACGGCGGAGAAACAGCGTAGCTACCGCTTCGGCACGCAGGCGCAGTGGAGTGCGTGCATCACTGCCGGTGTCGACAGCGACGCGCTCCGCGGCAGTGGGATCATTCGCCCGCTTCTGCCGTATGCACTCCTGCCCGTGCTCCACGAGGCAAGCGGCGCGAGCGCCCCTACAGTGACACGTGCAGGCGAGATCATCTGGGGCGACGACCAATGCGTGCTGTATCGCATGCCGCCTACGGACGACGATCCGCTGACTTTCCCGGCTCCTCCGGCGCTCACGCGCGCAACGCGCATCGTAGCCACGTCGAGCGGTCTGTGGGTGTTGAGTACCTCTCGGAACGCACTCGAGTGCTACGACGAGGAGTCGTTGACGCGCTGTCTCACCGTCGAGCTTCCGAACGTCCGACTCGTGGATATCACGAGCGATGGCGACTTCGTCGTGGTCCTCATCGACGACCATGACGTGTGGAAGACGGTTCGCATCGACGCGCGCGGTCACGTCGTCGAGACGACTGCGTTGCACGGCGTCGCGAACGCTGAGGCAATCGTCTTCCTGCGGCGCGCACGGCGGTTCGTGGTACTCGTCGGTGGGCGCCCTCAGAAGCTCGTCTGGTTCGCGCCTCGAGAGGAGAACCCTCTGTTCAGCCTCGCCGTGGCCGGACTGCGTCCGTGCTATGCGGCCATGAAGCTCGGCAGTGATTCGCGTGAGCGGATCCTCCTTGCAGGCGCGGACGGCGGCACGTCCGGGGGAGCGCACGTGCTGGTTCTCGACGCCGAAGGCAATGTCGCCGGCGATGTGCCGCTCGATTCAGGCGATACGCCTGTCACGGGAGTCGCTGCGACGAAGGACACTCTGCTCGTGACCGGACCGCGCGGGCTGCTGCTCTTCCGCTCCGCGGAGACCGTACCGGAGGGCGCAACGGAAGTCCGGACCACAATCGTCACGCCGATGTTGTACTCGCCCGATCGCGAGGACGGACGCCGCTGGCTCCGCGTCGACGCGTCGGCGCATCTTCCGAAAGGCTCCAGCATCGAGATCGCCTTTGCCGCGACCGACGATGTCGAGACGCGCGATCGCCTGAACGGAATTGTCGCGGATGGCGCAAGGCCGGAAAGTCATCGGCTCCGGGCGCTTCTGAGCGAGCCAGAGCTCTGGCGCGGACGAACGGTGTTTGAGGGTACCGAGCCGACCGCGACCGATGAGCGGGCGCTGTATTCCGCCAAGCTGTTCGATGTGGCAGAGCAGCAGCTCTGGGTGGCGGTAACACTGAGTGCGGCGCCAGGAGCGCGTCTGCCGTGGCTTGCGGAGCTGAACGTCCTCTACCCGGGCCTCACGCTGATGGACAAGCTCCCGTCCATCTATCAACGGGAGGAGGCGCAGCCGGACAGCTTCGTCCGCAATCTCGTTGGCGTGCTCGAGACGACGACGCAGGAAGTCGACGCGCGCATCGCATCAATGGGTAGCCACGTAAATCCGTCCACGGCGCCGGCGAAGTGGCTCGACTTCATTGCACGCTGGCTTGGCGTGCCGTGGGATGATGGGCTCAGCGAGAGGCAGAAGCGGGCGATCGTGGTGCGAGCAGCGGAGCTCGCGAAAGGGCGCGGCACTCGCGCCGGCCTCGAAACATTGCTCGACTGCCTCCTCCCTGGTTCGCCTCCACGATTCCGCGTCACGGACACGACCGCGGATCATGGCTTCGCGATCGTTGGTGGCGACTCATGCACCGGCAGCGCGTTGCCCGCGATGCTTGGCGGGCGCACGCGATGGAGTCCCGAATTGGATTCGCGGGCAGTACTCGGCTACACGCGCTTGCCCTGTCCCGCGCAGCTCGACGACGGTGCGTGGCAGCTCGCTGGACGCGTGCGCGGACTCGAGCTTCGCTGGGTGAGTGCGGACGCTCTGTGCACCGATCGGCTCGACGGCACACTCACCATCACGTCCGCGCCAACGACGCACCTGGGTGTCGACGCGGTAACCGGCGTGGCACGCCTGCCCGAGCGAGGAACTCGCCTCTCGGCTTCAGGCTCGAACATCAGTACGCGCTTGCGTTGAGGACAGGAGACGACGCATGTACACAACGGATACTCCCGAGGCCATGAGGCCAACCCGAAGCGCACGGACGGAATGCTGTTCGGATCCGGACTGCGGCTCAGGCCTCAGGAACAACTATTTCGAGGGCAAGCGGCTCACGCCCGACACGTTTCGCGTGGAGCACAGCTATTCGGCTGAGCGACGGCGACTGCTGAATCGCGCGATCCACGGATGGGGCGTCGTGTATGGGTATCACATCTCGGCCGACCCGCCCAGCACCGGCACATCCGCACGCGTAGCGCGCCGGCTGAAGGTCGGAGCTGGTTTGGCGCTCGACGAATGCGGGCGCGAGCTCGTGGAGTTGGGCACCGACCGCCTCGACATCGCCGACGTGATTTTCATCGACGACAAGGGACGATGCATCCCCCGGGCGAACGCATTCAAGCTGGCGGAAGCATCAGGACACCGTGAAGGCAGAGCTGCGCCGGCCTGCTGGCAACTGAGCGTGCACTACGCCGAGCAGGACAGGGATCCCGTGCAGATCACGGACTCCTGCCGGTGCCAGCAGCAGGAGTGGGATCACGTCTGCGAAACGGTCCGCTACACGCTGCGTCTCATTCCGTGCGACGACTGCTGTGACGACCACGACTGCGAGCTGACGTGTGACTGCGCGAGCGGTCGGTGCTGCCACCACGAGCGCACGACCGAGAAGGAGGAAATCTCGGGCGACGAGCAATGGCGCGCGGAACTGCCACCCGGTCGCGGCGGATGTCGCTGCCTGTGCGACCACCTGACGAAGTTGAATCCCGGCGACGGGTGCGAGCATCGTCTGTGTGAGATCAAGGAGGAATGTGGTCGCGTACGGGTGGATCTCAAGCACGGGGTGCCGCTCGCGTGCGTCGCCGTCTGGCGAGACGAATGCCAGGAGTGGACGTTCGGAAGTGAGGTGGACGCATGCGGCCCCCGACGCCTCGTCAAGCGCAACGACCTTCTGTTCGACCTGATTCGTGGCTGCGATCTCACGCGGATCAGCGAGATCGGATGGAGCCACTGGCATCGCCGTGAGTCTCCGGTGCCCTTCAGCGAGTTCTCCGCCGCGTTGGGGTCGCCGGGTC
>WNFN01237045.1_pt1 | contig 47038 bp, 70 predicted proteins | sample 5400161 | NCBI WGS metagenome assembly WNFN01 (sample SAMN13153353, study PRJNA577476) | soil metagenome | isolation source: 80 cm saprolite on Douglas fir-dominated hillslope | place: USA:California | collected 2013-09-17 | reverse complement strand
CGGCCGTGACGTGGGGTGGGGGCAATACCATCCGCTCCTTCACCACGGACGGCACGCGCTACTACGCGGCCGACAACGTGAACGTCTACCGGGGAACCGGCACCGGCGCGGGCGCCGCACTCACTGCCACCGGCTCCGTGGACACGGTGGTGAAGTGGGTCAAGGGCCGTCTCATGCTGGCCATCGGCAACCTGGTCTACGACGTGGACAACGCCGGTACGAAGACCCTGAGGTTCACGCACCTCAACCCGTCCTTCGTCTTCACCGACTTCGCCGAGGGCACGAACTCGATCTACGCCTCGGGCTACGCGGGCAACCAGGGGCAGATCTACAAGTTCACCCTGGACACCTCGGGCAATGTACCGACGCTGGCCAGCGGTGGACAGCAGGCCTGCCAGCTCCCCCTCGGGGAGATCCCGCTGTCGATCTACGCCTACCTCGGGACCTTCATCGGCATCGGCAGCAACCGTGGCTTCCGCGTCGGCGAGATCGACACCAGTAACGGCGATATCCAGTACGGCCCGCTGCTCTTCACGGTGGGCGCTGGGCTCACCGGCGTCCAGGCCATCGCTGCCTATGACCGGTTCTTCTTCGTCGCCGTGCCGAACGGCATCGACGGTGCCTCCGGGCTGTACCGGGTGGACCTGGGTCAGCCCATCTCGGACCAGGGCGGAAGCGGTGGCTTCCGCCTGGCCTACGCCACGGACCTTCAGACGCACCTCACCGGCGCGATAACCGGGGTTACCAACTTCGGCACCTCCGACCGGATGGTCATCGGTCAGGTGGGACAGGGCTCGTACCTGGAGAGCGCCGCGACCCTTGAGCCGACCGGCTACTTCATCACCGGCCGCATCCGGTACTCCACGCTGGAACCGAAGATCTACAAGTTCCTCACCGTGCGCCTGCCGTCCACGATGCAGGGCACGGTGGCCGCTTCGGTGATCGATCCATCGCTCACCCAGACCTCGGTCTACACGGTGTCCGAGGGCGTCGTGTCCTTCCAGGACATCGGCCTGTCGGCCCCCGCCTCGGCGGTGGAGTGGCTCCAGGTCCGTCTCGACTTCACACGCTCCGCAGTCAGCTCCTCCACCGGACCTGAAGTCAACGGCTGGCAGATCAAGGCCCTGCCGGGCGTGGTCAGGCAGCGTCTCTTCGTGCTCCCGCTCCTGTGCTTCGACCGGGAGAAGGACAATAACGGCCAGTGGGACGGCTACGAGGGCCGGACCCTGGACAGGCTCCAGGCCTTCGAGCAGGTCGCCCAGAAGGGCGACAGCATCATCTTCCAGGACATGATGTTCGCCCGGTCCTGGACCGTCATCGTGGACGATTACGAGTTCAAGCAGTCGGCGCAGCCTGCCAATAACTCCAACGGGTACGGCGGGTACTTGACAGTCCAGCTCCGCACCATCTCTGATGTCGTGACGTGATGGTTCACCAGTACCTGTCCACGTCCTGCCTCCACGGCCAGATGGCCGAGGCGGGCACCGATGGCATCTACGATGCTCACCACGCAGCTGTACTGCACGACTACTGCAAGGCCAAGAACGGCCTGGTAGGAGTGAAGCGCCCCGCAGAGTGCAAGTTCTGCGGGGCGAAGTGCGTCTGTCCCTGCCATGTAGGAGAGGAAACCAATGCAGATCCTGGACCCGGACCTGTGGAACGACGACGGGACGCCGAAGCGGCCTACGAAGAAGTACATGGAGAGCCTGAAGGAAGCGCAGGATCTCGAAGCGGCGGATCCGGAGACGCCCCGCAAGGTGGCGGCGGAGAAGGCTGAGGCCTTCATCTCCTACGCCCGCGCCAAGCGCGAGGCGCTGGAGAACACACCGGCCACGCTCGGGGACGTCGTCCACTTCTGGGACGGCGACCGCTGCCGCGCTGCCGTCGTGATCGAGACAGAGACCTTCACGGACGCGTGCACGCTCCAGGTCTTCATCCCGCACGAGGCTGCGCAGTGCTGGGTTGTCGACCACGACGAAGACAAGGGGGCGGAGTCGTGGCACTGGGCGGAGTCCGAGTGATGACGCACGAGCGCTTCATGGAGGTGCTCTTCCCGCTCCTGGAGATGAGTCCAGACCCCCAGCCGGTGCCCTATCCGGGCCCGGAGGACTGGTCGTGCACGCACTGCGGCGCCTACAACAACTGGCAGTGGGCCAATTGCTGGAAGTGTGGGGCGAGTAAGCAGTGACGGCGCCGGTCTGGCTCCCCCGGGACATCGTGGTCCCGGTGAGCGACAAGGAGCACGACGCTGTGCGGATCGCTCAGCGCGCGCTACGACTCACCCCTACCGGGAACATGGACCCGAGCACCACAGCGTCTCTACGGGGCACACAGCGCCTTTACGGGCTGCAAGTATCGGGCATCCTCGATGCAGCGACCGCGACCGTACTCGACGGTCTGCGGCCCTACTCGCTGGATCAAGAGGAGAAGCCATGTCGGCCCTACTGAACAAGAACGTGGTGGAACGCGCGCTCTGGACGGGCGTGCAGGCGGTAGTCGCTCTGGCCATCACTGACCTGGCAGACATCCGGGCCTGGTGGGCTGCGCCCATCGCGCTCCTGCTGTCCGCCGTGAAGACGAACGTGGTGGACAAGCTGGCGAAGCCGAAGCCGGAAGAGGTGGGCCCGTGAATCTCAGCGAAGTCGGGTTCTGTCTGATCGTCGGCATCTTCGTCATGGTGCTGCTCCAGGTGCTCAACGTCCTGTAGGGGGAGGCCACCATGCCGGATCTGCCTGAGGGTGCCGTGGTCATCACGACCACCCAGATGTATGCCGAGCAGGTGGCCACCACCGCTGCCGTGACGCGACTCGAAGGGAAGCTGGACTCGCTCACCCAGGCCTTTGCCAACGAGCAGGCCTCCAAGGTGAACTCCCATGCGGATCACGAGTCCAGGCTCAGGACCCTGGAGCGGGGCCGGTGGCCCCTGCCCTCCCTGGCCGCGCTGATGGCGCTGGCCGGGCTGATCGTCAGCCTTCTCAGCATGAAGCACTGAACAGCTGAACCCTCCCGGATCAAGCGCGGGAGGGTTCAGTGTTGCTGAGGAGAGGAAGTCGCCCAGCACGATCAGTATGCCCGCTGATCGGGTCCTACACTTCCACGGCCGTGATGTCTGCGTGGAAGATCCTCTGGATCGTTGTCGTGTGCGACTTGACCGTGACGGTGTCCCGGTAGTCCACGCACACAGCGACGGCGGCCTCGGCCGCCAGGGCCTCCGACTCGAACCTGTTGAGACCGGTGGTGAGGACGAGCGGGTGCCCGTCCGCGTTGCAGATCTCGAACCAGGTCTCGGTGAAGCCCCTCATGCTGACGCCGTTCACCAGCCCGCGCTCCCGTCCGGGTCCATCTCCCACGAGGAGGCCAGGTGGCCGGGGACCATATTGGTGGGCATGTCCTGCCAGAACTTCTCGTCGTACCGTGCGGCAGGGCCACCATCGGACGGCTTACCGGCGAGGGTCATCGCCGTCGGCGTCAGGATCGTCCCCTTCGAGGAACCGCTTGAGTTTGGGCCTGATGTCTCCGGCGGGTTCGGCGGTGTTGCAATCGCAGAAGGGGTCGCCGTGCCCGCACCAGGGATCTGAATGCTCTCCGGCATCGCCCCCATCTGCCTTCCGATGAAGACCGTGGCCTTCACCAGGGTGTCCAGCTTCTCCTGCTCGGTCATGCTGGGGCGGATCTTCCAGGAAGCCTCCATCGTCTGGGCCTCCGTGTCCACCTTCCAGGTCAGGGTCAGCACCCCCTTGACCGACCTCACTGTCAGGCTCATCAGCCTCTCCTCTCAGCAGGGGCTGGGCACCTACGATGCCTGTCACCTGTGAGTTCTCTTGGAATATCAGGATGCCCCCATCCCGGGTGGTGTATCCGAAACCGGGGGGCACGAACAACTGGTGAAGGGCGCCGTCCCCCGTCTGGAAGACGACGCCCCACTGCTTCTCTGCCACTAATCCTGCTCCCATTCACAGGTCGCGCAGATCGGAGTCTCCTTGGACCAGGCGCGGGCCTCATCGCGGACCTCGATCTCGATCTCCCGCCACGTCTTCGGCCGGTCCCGTTCCTTGTTCTTGTTGAACGGGTTCAGCGTCTGACTGAAGGTCTTCTCCCGGCGGGTCATCTTGCCGCAGACGCGACAGTTGCCGCGCTGCCTGCCCTTCCAGGTGACCTTCTCGAACCTCCAGGTGATCGTGCTCATGACTGCTCGGCAGAGCACAGGATGCAGATCATCCGGGGGGACTGGCTCCCGTCCGGGTGAGTCACGGGCTCACCCGGCATCCATATGTGCTGGCACTCACTCACGCCTTCCTCCTCTTCTCGGAGTCCCGTTTGGCCAGCGCCCTGAAGAGGGCGCCGGTGCCGTGGAAGACAGCGAAGGCGCCCACGGTGACACCGATGAGGACGCCTACGCCAATCTCTATCGTCTCTGCTGTGCGGGGGGTCATCCGTGCCTCAGGCACGGGTACTCCCGGCCACACCAGCAGTTGCCGTCGTCGGCACGGTCACCGTGTCGACTGCACGGGAACGGCTCCCCGCAGATGGGGCAGACCTCGTTCACTCGACTCCCAACTCCTTCATGATCTTGTTCAGGTCTGACCGCATGGAGACCTGGTGATCGCGGAGCGATTCCAGTACGTCGATCACCGCGTTCCATGACTCGTCGAGGCTGGGCTCTTCGGGCGTCGCCAGCGCCGCCTTGCGCTCATCCTTGACGGGGTACCGCTCCACAATGGCCCCGAGGCCAAGGCAGGTCTGGCAGACCTCATCGCTCACGGAGCCAACCACCCCTGCGTCTCGGACGGCATGCCGATGGCGATGTAGCACTCATCGCAGGCAAACCGGTTGGTCAGCGGGTTGTACGTGCCCTCTTCCTGGATCACGTACTGCCAGGCGTTGGTCAGATCCTCAGCCTCGGCCAGGTCCCGGTACTCCACGAACGAAGACGCCGGGCGGCCACACCGAAAGCAGTACGGCTCACCGTCAGCGCGGGCGTCCAGCTCTCCCGTGTTCAGGACAACCTGTGTCTCCTGCCTGGTGATCAGGTCCTTCAGCTCTTCCAGGCTGACGGTGAGCTTCCGGTGGAACTTAGGAAGTGGCTCCTGCGAGCCATCGTTGGACGGCATTGCTTCCTCCCTTGGAGAAGATCGAGTTGACGTCCTCCCCCTTGGGAGGGCGCACGGCCCGCGCCTTCACCTCCATGGAGAGGAAGGCCCCGAGCCGGTAGCCAGCTTCATCGCCGTCAGCGACCACATAGATCTCGCCGTAGTCCTTGAAGCAGCGCGTGAAGTGGTCCTTCCACTGCGAGACGCCGGGTATGGCGATGGCTGCGAAGCCACAGACCGAGAGCGTGATGGCGTCCATCTCGCCCTCGCAGATGTAGATGACGTTCGTGTCTTTCTTGAAGTCCAGGACGTTGTAGAGCGTGCGCTCCATGCCTTGCGGCGCCCGGTACTTCGGGCAGTACTTCGGCTTGCCCTCCTTGGTGTGTCCGACCACGGTTTCCTTGCAGACGTGACCGGCCAGGCAGCGGAACGTGAAGGTCACGATCCCGTGCGGTGTGATGTACGGGATGGCGAGGCGGCCACGGAATGCCTCGTGACCCAGCAGTGGGTTACGCAGCACGCCCAGGCGGTACGTACCGGCGACCTGCGGGCCGATGCCCCGCGTCCTCAGATACTCCTGGACGGGAGTATCGGTGGCGAGATCCGTCTGGTACTGCGATGCCGCTTGCTCGAAGAATTGCTTCTGTTCGGGTGATGGCAGATGCACGATCGCAGGACTCCATAGCCATGACCAGGTGGACGGCGGTCCCCTTCGCCTCGCAGGCGAAGCAGTGGAAGACGCCCTTGGTCAGGTCGTAGGAGAGGGAGGGGTTCCCTTCTCCATGGACGGGGCAGAGGACGGTGTCCCGGTCTCGGGCGGCCTCCCAGTCCCATCCGTCTGAGTAGTGGCTGAGTACGGGTCCCAGCTCAAAGCAGGGTCGTTCATCGCCCTGAACAGCCCCACTGTTCGCTTGAGGACCACCACGGCGAGCCTGAGATCCATACGCAGCCACGTCCACGCCTCGCTCTCGTCGAGCGACTCCCGGCCTTCGACCTGAGAGCCGTCCGTGTACTCGAAGTCAGCGATGAACAGGCCGGGAGGCATGAGTGCCTCCCACTCCTCGACCGACTTACGGGGGACTCGTCGGACCAGAAGACACAGCGGTGTGCCCGCTGTGTCCCTCTGCTTGATGGTCTCCAGGACCCACTTGGAGTAGCGCTGCTGCTCCACGTACTTGACCTGGACCGTGGTGTAGGGGACCCCATCGAGGTCCCCCTGGTCATCCGTGCGCCCCTCACGCAGGCGCCTGTCCGCCATCCAAAACCCATTGGCTCGGAAGTAGCTGGCCACCATGCGCTCGGTGATCGCGCCCTTGACCTGATTCGGGTTACTCATCCGGGATGTCCTTCTTCGCGTCCAGCAGGACGCGCCGGGGGATGATCACCAGGGCCTCTCCCTCACCTATGGAGCCGTCCAGTTCGGCCGCCAGGGTGTGGCGTCCGACCTTCTGCTCCTTGCCGATAACCACGAAGTCTCCGCTGTCCAGCTCGAAGATGTCCGGGCAGTTGGCGCCGGTCGTACTGCCCCGCTCTGCGGGGGTACTGCCCAGGCGCCTCACAGCAGCTCCACCATGTGCCAGGCGGAGGCGTAGGCGTCCGCCTGAGAGTCGAACGGGCCATGGCGCAGGACGTCGTTACCGGCAGGCTCCATGGACGCGTACGCCCACCACCAGTGGTGGGGTGTCGTCCTGAATACGTGCGCTCGGATCATGGGCTTGAGCGGCATGTCGTGCGACAACATCATTTCCTCTCCTCTCTTCTGTTGTGGTCTGTCTACTCCACTACTCGTCAGTAGACGCTTCGAGCCAGGCTGTCTCGAAGTACTGCCGTGCTACGACGGCAGTGGCGGGGTCCAGGCCTGCGGTCACGCCGACTATGTAACCGTCCGCGTAGTCCTTGTTCTTGCCCTTGGCTTTCATGTCCTGGACCAGCGCCACGGTGTGGAGTTTCAGCTCCTTGCGTGCTGTCTGCTCCTCAGCTACGGCCTCACCCACGCTGGCCACTGCCTGACTGATCAGTCGTCGTCGCTTGAACGCGCCCACCACTCTCCTCCTTGCTGCGCCGCCGCCATCGCGGCGCGGTTGTAGCCGTTCGCATGCAGGCCAGGCACCCACTCCCCGACCCGCGCACACGCCGGTTCGACGTGCATGCGTATGTAGGTGCGCCCCGAGGGGTCGCACTTCGCGAACCGGTTCTTCACGCAGGCCGCGAGCAGCTCCCCGTCCGACTGGCCGGGGGCGAAGTTCATCATCAGGACCGGGATCCCGGAGAGCTTGCCGAGGATGTCCGCCTTCGAGGGTGTCGGGCGTTCCACCGTGGGACGCCAGGCGTCCGTCACGTGGTGCACCAGGTGGACAGCGGCGCCCGTCTCGCGGGCCAGCATCTTCGCCTGGCGCATCAGCTCCTTGAGCATCCCCCACTCATCTTTGTGGCCTTGCAGAAACACGTCAGACATGATGTCGATGACGATCTGATCAGGCCAAACGCCCTCCATGGTGGCGTAGGCATACACCCCGTTCCATACGTCGTCGAGCGTGACGCTCGCGGAGAAGTCCCACCTGATGTAGTCGTGCGGAGCGAGCAGCTCCGCCGCCCTGTTCAGGTGGGAGCTGTTCGGGTTGAGCCACGCCTCGGTCTCCTCGCACGGCGTGCCGGTCAGGATGCCCAGCATCCTGCTCGCGATCGTGGACTCGTCGGAGTCGGTGCTGAAGTAGACCGTCGGCAGCTTCATGTTCATGACGGCGTTCATGATCGTCATGGTTTTGAAGCTCGCCGAAGGGCCTGCCCAGACGTGGACGGAGGACCGGCGGATGCGGATCTTGTGCTCTTCCCATGAGGCGAAGGGAGGGGGCAGTGGTTCTTGGCCCACTGCCCCCTTCTTCACCAGCCGTGACAGCCGGTTCACTTCACTCCTCGTAGCCGATGCGCTCGTGGGTGTCGGTGTCGTACAGGTAGAGCTGCGCCCGCCTGGCCTCTGCCACGTGCTGCTGTGCCGCGTCCTCCGCTGCCGCCTGAGCGGCCGCACGGGAGTCGGCGGTACCGGAACTGTTCACCTCCCCGGCACGGCCGGTGGCCCAACGCCACCGGCCTTCAGGGAGGGGGGTGAGGATGATGTTGATCTTCATGGCGTTACGGAGAAGCCCATGCTCGCCACCCACTGGCCGATGGAAGGCTCGATCCAGTAGTCGGACTTTCCGCCCCACTGGACCTTGCCCTTGAGATCGTCCTTGTAGGTGTCGCGCATCTGCTTCCACGAGTCGAACCCGGGACCCGTACGGGCGTTCACCCGCATCCACCCGGGGGGCTGAGGCTTCGGCTCCGCGCGGTTGTTGCCACCGCCATAGCCCCCACCCCCGCCCTGCCAGTTCTGCTGCTGAGGCGGGGCGGACTGGTACGACTGCTGCGGCTGCATATATCCGGGCGCGGAAGGCACGGAGACGTTCGGCCCGAAGGGGGGTCCCGCCTGCGGGAGGCCGGGAGGGCCCGCCATGGGCCCCTGAGGGGGCGCCATGGGGCTGACCGGGGTCACCGGTCCCAGGATGCCGCCCACCTGTCCCTGCACCCGCAGAGAGGCCTGTGCGGACGCGATGTTCGCCCACACTCCACCGTCCTCAAGATCATTGAGGACGGATGTGATCTGGTGTGCGTCGAAACCACGCACCGTGATCATCGGCTCGCCGGTGACCTTGAAGTTGATCGAGATGGGCGCCTCTTGAAGCGGCGGGTACTCCGGGTAGGCGGGCATACCCATCCGCGACGCGTTGACGCCGTCGGGACGGAGCACTGCTTCGTCGTACGGAGTGTCCTGGGACGCACCGCTGGGGACCTCGCCCCAGTCCACGCCGTCATCGTTCTGGTCGGTCAACGCCATTCCTTCCAGTTCGTGCAGGCAGAGCCTGCACTCTGTGTCCCCCACCACGTACAGGTGGGGGCACGAAAGTGAAGCAGGGTCAGCACTCATAGTCCGTACGCGTGTCGTGCGACCACGACACTCAGAGCGAAGAGGAAGGCCACCGCCATCAGGACGATGAAGGCCTTCCCCTCCCGGCTAAGGCCGCGCTTCACGCCTTGACCTGCTTCTTGCCACCCCTGCACTGCCCGAGGTGGGAGAGCAGCGCGCCTCCGCCATTGGAGACCAGGCGACCGCAGCCCCAGGGACAGGCCCCGGAGTCACGCGTCACTCCCCGCTCCTTCAGGTAGCTGGCCATCTGCTTGTCCTTGCTGGACGCCTTCGACGCCATCGTTCCTCTCCTTCTTCTTGAAGTGCACCTGGAAGCAGCTGAGGAACACGAAGAGCAGTCCCATGGCTGACATCAGGATGAGCGGGACCCAGAGGTCCTTACCCGACAGATTCGGATCGAAGATCAGGCTCAAGTCGAACCCGGCGACTCCGATCAGGTAGACCAGCCCGGGTACGGGCTGGTCCTTCGGGCGCCAGGCGCCCCAGGCGAAGCCGATCACGAAGCAGACGACGCCAATCCACCAGAAGAGATCAGCGCTGCTCATCAGACGCCTACCACCGGCACCATGGGGATGACCGTGCCGCCGCAGCGCGCCGGGTCCTGGATCAGCATGACGGCGCCCGCCGTCGTCGTGACGGCCGCCCACGGCGCGTCGCCCTTGAGGCACTTCAGTGCCAGGTTCGGGAAACTGTCAGGCATGTTCGTGATGTTGCCCGGAGAGTCATCACCCTTACCGGCAGGGGCGTCTCCCTTGCCCCGGTGATCGTCGTAGTTCGAGCATGCCGTGGCCCCGAACAGGAGCAGCGCGGACGCTGCCACTATGCCCAGCTTCTTCATTCCCTCTCCTCAGAATCGCGGCGCGTACTCCGGGTGGTCCGGGTCGTACATCTCTGCCAGCGCCCCGTCGTTGGCGTAGCACGCCGACGACACGTCGCACATCCGGCAGGACGACCCCAGATGCGCCGGGTACACACGCGCATCTACTGCCCGGGACAGGTTCCCGAACAGGCGCCCGACGTAGGCGGGCGTGTACTTGGTGAGATCGAAGGCCTTGCCCAGCCTTGCCTCACGGTTCATGAAGGCAGCGCCGGTTACGGCGTCTGTCCCATAGAGGTGCTTGAGTCCGGCAGCGTAGACCCCGAACTGGAGCGGGCTGTTAGGCCCGCGCGTCCCAGTCTTCAGGTCGATGATGTGGACCTGATCCAGACTTGGACTGACCAGGATCCGGTCGGCGTAGGCCTTGATCTCCTTCTCGCACCCCGGCGGGGTGAACGAGAGATCGATCTCGATGCCGACAACCGGCTGGAGCTTGTCCTGGTTGGTCCAGATGACGTAGTCGGTGGCGCGCCTCCACCTGATGTAGTTACCGACCAGTACGGGCCCGAGCTTCATCCACTTCTCGTAGGTCTCAGGGCTGTCCTTGGGTCCGGCGTGCCGCCAGAGTGTATGGTCCGGCTCCTTCGCGGAGATCTCTTCAACCTCGTTGTTGAAGGCCTCCGCAAAGCTGTCCGGGATGCTGAACCTGCCTCGCGTCAGCGGGTCCAGAAGGGTCCAGCGGTCGTAGTCCTCGGTGGCCTTGTGGACGGCCGAACCCCCAGCGAACCACCACGCCGGGAGGCGTGGGGCCAGCTGGATCTTGCTGAGTTCGACCGTCTTGGGGCACTTGAACCACTGGTCAAGCGTGGAATAGCTCAGGTGCTTGATCTCACCCAGCTTGAGTGCCTTGCCCAGCACCCTTTGAGACGCGCGTGCCATAGATGCGGCTCCCTGACTTACCCACTCGGGTCATGACGGTGCGGGTGACGCTTCGCACGAGCTTCACATCTTCGGCCTTGATCCAGCACACGGACCACTCACCGGCCAGGATCTTGATGCGGTACTGGTGCCAGGCGTCATCCTCTGTCTGGCCAAGGTAGTACCCCCATACGACACGGCGGCCGTAGCGGATCCACGCGTCCCCCTCCTTGGGGGGCGTGGTGGGGAACGAGGCGTTCGGCCCGATCTCCGTGACCGTGGCGACCGGTTCGGGTAGCTCCAGATCCTTGGTCTTCGCTTCCCTCGCCGCTTCCTGAGCGGCCGCCCAGTCGTCGTACCACCCGCCCAGATACTGAGCCACGGAGTGGCTGAAGCCCATGATCCGGCCGATGTCCGTCCACGCGTACTTCTGCTGCGTCCGCAGGTTGTGCGCCATGGTGGCGTACTCCAGCTTCTTCGCCCCCTTCATGGCGCGGATCTCGGTGGCGTGCTTGGCGCGCAGCTTGATGCGCTCGGCGGGATCGAGCCCGCCCCACACACCCTCGATCTCTCCGAGGTTGTCGCGGCCGCACTCCACCATCACCGGGCACTCCAGGCAGACGTCCTTTGCCCGGTTCCATTTGGCCTGCACCTTCTTCGAAGGGTTGGCCATCGTCTCCGTGCCGAAGTCCCCGAAGAACATCTCAGGGTTCTTGCGGAGGCACGGAAGGGCGTCATTCATCCATGCCTTACGGAGGTCGACAATCATGTCGACTCCCCGTGATAGTCGCCGTTCTTGATATCCAGGACGCCGTCCACCAATTCCCTGAACAGATGAATCAGATGGACGGTGAAGCGTCCCCACTCCACCGGAGTGGCTTCGTGGAAGAACTCGTGCATCTCTCGCCGCACTTCATCGGCGAGACGCACGTCCTGAATTCCCAGGATTTTCCGGGCTACGTAGTGCGCGAAGTTGTCGGCAGTGCTGCCGCAATTCGTATCGAGCAGATACTGCTCCGGGCCCTGTTCCTGCACGTCAGCCAGTAGCTGGCCCTGCAAGACCGGCTTGCCGGTCAGGGCCGTTACCAAGATCATCTCCGCTTGGGTCTTGATCTGCTCTGCGGCGATGTGGGTCTCGACTTCCGTCAGGAAGTCTTCGACCTGCTCAAGTGGATCCCTACCCGTCACCGCTCCTCCCCTCAGGGTGTAGTGGGCAACCGAGCTGCGCCCGGTCTCCCAGACTGTTGTAGCGCGGATGTTCCGGCAACCCACAAATGCACACCGGCCCCATCTTCTGAGTCAGAAGAGCGGGGTCCGGTGTCCAGTCGGGCTTGATGTTCCGGAGCGTCTCGTTGTCCATGTCGAATCGCATGGGCTCGTACGTCAGCTCAACGCCCGGCGTGACCGAAGTCAGGTGGTGGGTGTACTCGTTCAGTGCCTCACGCCTGACTTCGTCCCACGCCTCATTGACGTTGCGAATAAGGGGCACCAGCACGAACTTGCCGGTGCCCCTGCGGGTCTTGTAGTCCCAGGCGAACCGCTCCCCCAGGCCACGCGCCGCAGCGGTAGCGCGCGTGGACAGGGGGCCTACAGCGGCCACATAGGACGTGTCATCATCTACCCGGAAGTGGCCGAGAACGATCAAGTTGTGCGTCTTGGCTTGCGCCGCCTCGTACGCATCGATCGCCTTCTCGGCCACTTCCTCTGCGGTCAGCTCTGCGTTGGCAGGGTCTGCCAGCGCGTCAGCTACCGCCTTCACTGCGGCGCGCAACGGCACGGTCGTACATGTCCTTTGCGGTGGTGGCGTGGATCGAGAGGATCCCCGCAACGGTGGCGTACGACAGACCCGCTTCGTACGCCGTGACGATCTCGTCCTCGATCGTCTCCACGGCCTTCTCCGCAGCTTCCTGAGAGGCCAGGAGACGGTTCTGGAGACGGCGACGCTCCCGGATGGGGAGCGTCGTGGCAACGCGCGGCATGCCCGCGACGACGGCGACGCTGCGGCCGCCTGTAGTACCAGCCATGCCTAGTTCTCCTTCTCGGCGTTGTACTTCGCCCAGTCGAAACCGACGACGGCAGGAAGCCGCTCGGAATCGGCGTAGCGCAGGACGGGCGGCTTCTCTCCCAGGGCGTGCGCGTTCCACGCCTTGGTGATCAGGCTGTAGACCAGGTTCCGGTTCTTGCTCCCGGACATCACCCGGTGGGACCGGATGAAGCGGTTGCGGAGCTGGAGCCGGGGGTCTGTGGACGTCAGGTTGTCGCCGGTCAGCAGACCCTGACGCCAGGACTCGATCTTCTCGGGGGTGCCCAGCTCGGTCCGTGCGGCCTGCGCCAGGACAGCCAGGTGCGGAGCACCCGTGATCCAGGTAGCGATGCGGACCTCGGACACGTTGACCGCGTACCGGGACAGCTCCGGCCACTCCTGGACCAGCCGGTAGATCTCCGGGTTGCTGACGCGGGAGAACCGGGGGAAGCCCCACATGTCCTCATCGGCCAGCGTGGCCAGGAAGCGAGCGCCAGCGGCCACCGTGAGGGAGTTGGGAACTCCCAGCAGGTGCGAAGCCTGGCGCTTGTAACCCTGGTCCAGCACCTCGAAGGTGTCACGGGGCTCGTTGGGGTAGACCCAGAAAGCCACGGTGACGTCGCTGTTGGCGACGGCGGTGAGCCGGTGGCCACCGTCGATGATCTTGCCGTAGGTGTCGAAGATGAGACCCGCGTTACGGGCCACCTTCCAGCGGCCGTTCTTCATGTCGTTCAGGTACTTCGCCGCGATGCCCTTGGAGATCTTGCGGTTGCGGTCGTAGGTCCGGTGGGACAGCCAGTCACTGGCCATCTCCGGAGTGACCAGCAGGATCTGCGCCTCACTCGGCAGCGGGTACTGGCTCTCCGCCAGCACCGGATTCGTCTTCTCCACTGAGGTTCCTCTCCTCTTTGAGCAATTCCATCATGTGCTTGTCACAGAATGGTTGCCCTTCATCCCGCATGCGCGGGCAGTACTGCATGGCGCCATCAGGCAGGCGCGGCCTTCCCCAGCCACAGACAGGCTCATCTGCGCCCGGGTAGTAGTCCAGCCACTCGTGGGGCCCGGCAGGCTCCACGTCGGCCGTGAAGAAGTGCTCAGGCTCACGGTCTTCGCCGTGCGGGAGCACTTCCACCCAGTTCTTTCCACGGAACGACTGGCGCCCGTCTCCGTGCGCCTGGTCCTCCCACCTCACTGCCCGGTAGGGGGCCAGCTTCGTGCGTATCCAGAATCCATACGTACGCATCTGGAGCAGTCGCTCCGCGCCTTTTATGCCCATTTCTCCTCTCCTCCTGGTAAGACCCCCACGCGGGGCGGATGGTCACCGCGCGGGGGTCCGTGGGCCTGGCTGGATTCGAACCAGCGACACTCGCTTTAGGAAAGCGATGCTCTATCCCCTGAGCTACAAGCCCTGAAAAGAGCCAGCCTAGAGGGGCTGGCTCCCTTCGTCACTACCTCTGGCCGTACCCGTGCTCTGCGGCCTGGTGTGCCTGCACGTCGTCGTATGTTCCGGAGTACCCGCACCCATAGATGCAGGAGAACATCCCGAAGACTGCCTGCGTGATCTTGCGCATCATGCGTTGACTTCTTCCTTGAGGGCTTCCCTGATGTCCTCAGCCTCGGGCACGGACGCCACGTCGGCGACGTCAGCGCCGGGAGTACTGGCCACCTTGTTGGCCAGTTCCTGCGCGTTCATCCTGCGAGTCTCCGCAGCCTTGCGGGCACCCTCGGAGCGGTTGCGGTGGACGTTCTCCGCGTGCGCTTCGTCCAGCTTCTGCCAGTGGGCCTGCGCAGCGGCCAGATTCAGCCTGGCGTACTCCTCCAAGTAGTTCAGGACGGAGCGGGTGGTGGCGCTGCCGTAGTCACGGCGCAGGCGTCGTGAGATGTCCGTGCGGTACTTGATGACTTCCGGGGTCTTCGAGCCGTCCTTCGAGAACAGGCCAGCGGCCTCGGCCTGCTCCGCGAACTGATCGAAGACCTCACACATGCCGTGGTGATCCTTCGCCACCGACCACAGCTCTTCGAGCGTGGACGGGAGGTAACGCAGGATCGTGAGGCACTCGGTCTCGTAACTGCGGCAGTTCTCCGCGATCCACTTGACTTCCTTGTGGCTGGACTCCGTGAGGAGTCGCCACGCGGCGGTGTTGGTGTCACTGTGCGCCGTCTGGGCGGCGCGTGAGGCTGTCCGCTGTACCACGCGCGCTTCCGACGTGGCGGAGTACGCGTCGTACGTGGTGTCGCCGCGCTCGATCGCCTCGATCTGGAGCGTGTACTCCTTCTCATGGAAGTCACGGGCGTTGCGCAGGTCGGTGAGGCGGAGATCCAGGTCCGCCTTCTTCCGCATCGCGAAGAACTCCGCGATCTCCGGGTACACGTTGTGCGTGATGCCGTTCTCACTGAGCGGCACCAGGGGCTCGGTCGTGCTGTTCTCTCCCACTGAGGTTCCTCTCCTCGCCCTGGTGATGTGGAAGGCCCCCACCTTCGCGCCGGTCGTGACACCGGCAGGTGGGGGCCTACTCTCTCGCTCCTTCGCCAGGATCGAACCTGAGCGAGAGAGAGTCGACTCGGCAGGACTCGAACCTGCGGCCTCCCTATCGATACGGGTGCTCCCCCATCTGAGCTACGAGTCGTTAGTGCCCCTGTTTTCGCGTGTCCGGTACAGGGGCTGACCGGGGGCCGGACCCGCCATGCAAACGGGTCTCACGCATTCAGATGGCTCTAGACGGCGTCAGCCTTGAACTGCTGGCCGTACGCCTTGAGGTCGCCACGCACCTTCGTGGCGAACGGGTCCAGGGCGTGGAACAGAGCGTTCCGGTTCCAGCCGTGGGGGTGGAACACAGTCTCCCTCGGGCGAGGATCGAAGTCGTCCGTCGGACGGTCCGTGTAGACGTTCGTCGCCACCTTGAAGAACTCGCGGCGCTCGTGATCCTCGATCACGGTGACGGCCTCGAAGACAGCACGCGCCACCTCCGCCTCCGTCTCCGGAAGCGGGAAGCTGAACGTGAAGTCGTTGTGGAAGTTCCGGCTCGGGTTGCTGGAGTTCGGAGCGTCGTACGTGACGTGCACGAACACCCGGTCGTGGTCACTGACGTTGAGCATGATGTCAGAGACGGACGGCACCCCGGGGCTGAAAGTCCAGTTCCGGTAACTGATCGCTGAGACAACTGCGTTGGCCTCGGCGGTGGTGATCATGATGGCTCTCCTTCCATCGGCTGCACCATGCAGCCTTGAGACGACACCCGGATTCTGACGCCCCCCCGAATGGGAGAGACGGGGGGCGGAGCACCTGGGGGGTAGCTCCATCCGGGTGCCGCCACAGGGCGGCACGGGGCCCGGTACGGGCGCTTACGACGTCAAGGGAAAGAGGCTTCCCAACGCCCGTACCGGAGTCCGTAGGTTACGCGCCCGCCTGGCGGGCGAAGAGGTCCGCATCGAAGGCGGGGTCCGACTTCGCGAGCACGTCGCTGAAGTACTGGACGATCCCCTTGTACGTGCGGGCGACTTCGTCACGGTCGACGCCCGTGCTGATCACCGAAGAGACCTCGCGCTTGACCTCCGAGAGACCGAAGGCGATGGCGCGAGCGTCCACGACGGTCCCCGCCGGGGTGCCGACGGTGACAGTTTGGGCACGGGCACCGGCGGTGTCCCACCGGGCATGCGTGGCCCTTTCGGGCACGGCCGGGGTGAGCCCGGTGTGCCGCAGCGTTGTCGCGAGGTCTTCCAGCGAACTGACACGCGTGCCCAGGTCGTCCAGGGTGGCGCGTGTGTCTTCCTTGAATCCCATGATCGATTCCTCTCCTTGATCCGACCGTCGGATCAAAGCCCGGCAGGGGCTGCCTTTGGTGCGTCTAGAACACACCTGGGGGTCTTAAGCCACCGCCCCAGAGTGGGGCCCCTGCCGGACGTTCATTGGACGGTCAGTAAATCCGGGGGTTGGTGGACTCTTCGGTCCACACGACCCAGGTCACCGCCTGCATTTCATGCGGGCGGATGTATGCCAGCGTGGCAGCGTCCCGGTACGCGTCCGCGAGGACGTTGTACCGCTTCGCCGTGGACAGGCCACGACCCCGGTTACCCCACCTTTGGTCACGCGCAATGTCATGCGCGTGGCGGTCGATGGTAACTGCCTGTGACTCGTCGGGGTCCTTGATATTGCGGTAGAAATTCCAGGTCTTGAGTCCGGTCAGAACTGTGATGGGATTCTGGCCCTCCACTATCCTCTTGACCTTGCTCACGACTTGGTCAAAGTGACCGACTTCCTGACCGGCTGCTACCTGTATCGCCAATTCCGCATTGCGATTCCAGCCGGTGTTCTGACTTAGCGCTGCGATAATGCCAGCACCCTTCGTCACGTCGCCTCCGCCGACCATTTCGGCAAGGTCATGGGCGGTGGAATACCACGCCATTCCCTTGCTACGCTGCCGGTCAGTGGCACGTCCGTAAACGTCCAGGATATTGCCGAGAAGCTCTTGCCTTTCCCTCTTCGAGGGGTCCAAGGAAAGTAGCCTCGGCGCAATTTCTCCGTTGTCCATGATCAGCTCTCCTTCTGATCGGGTGACCTTCACCCTTCGGCTCACACGGACTCCCCGCCCGGATGGCAGGGGGACTCAACTTGACCATGGGCCCGTGTGAGCTGAGGGGTGCACACCCCACCGTGGCTAAGTGCGGTGGGGTGTGCGGTCTATCGGGGGTCCAACCAAATCTCCCCCGGGGGCATGTACGTGCCCCCTGCGAGCCAGATACCGAGGCGCCAGGACAGGGGGACCGCCAGCACCACAGCAGCGCCGTACAGGCCCCACAGAGCGCCCTTGAGGGCGACCCTGGTCACGCGTCCATCCCTGCCGCCTTGAGGAAGCGGGACGTGCGGAACGGGTAGTCACCGTGGTGCGCAGCCTTGAGCCTGTCAGCGACCTTTTCGGTCGCCGTGTCCAGGGCTGCGAGCGCGGTCGACTGTGCCACCGTGCCGTCCTCGAAAGCGGCCGTGACGATCTCTCGCGTTTCCTTGAGACCCGCTGCGACCGCTTCGTACTTCTGGTTTTTGAACATGATCGTCTCTCCTCGATCACAGTGACCTGACCATCAGGTCAAGACCCTCCCCAGGGATCATCGCGCGACCCTGGGAAGGATGTTGAGGGGTGGTCAGTAGACGCCCTTGATCATCTCTTTCAGCTCAGCCTTGACGCGGCGGGCAGTCTCGCCCCGCCAGGTGTTGGCGTTCGCCAGGAAGTACCGGACGATGCTCGCGGCACTGTCCGCGTAATAGGCGTCAGTAACCTTGTCCAGCGTGTCCATGGCCTGCAAGTACGGGGATGCGGCGTAGTTGACCTTTGTCCAGTCGCTCGCGATCTCAAGTGCGATCACGTGCAGGCTGCGCGTGCCGTCCTCGTTCGGCGCGAAGCGTGAGCCGAAGCGGTTGGCTAGGTCGTCGTTCTCAGCCATGATCATCTCTCCTATGACCAGTTCGTCCGGACCGTCCGGACAAAGCCCCCCAGGGCCGATTCAGGGCCCTGGGGGACGTTGTTGGGCACGGTCCTGCTACTCGCCCACGCTGTACTCGGTGTCAGCCTCGTACGGCGCGAGCGTCGTGCTCTCCATGACGTCCTTGAATGACGTCACAGCCTGCTGCTCCGGAGTGAGCGGCGCGTTGAAATTGATCTTCCACGCAGCCTCGAAGACCGTTGCCACGGTCCCCCACTGGTCCACGGTCCAGAAGACCGTGACTGTCTCACCCTCGTACGCGGTGAAGCTGCGCACGAACATGGTGACTCCGTCGCACCACATCGCGTTCAGCAGACTCAGCCCCTCCGTGTCCGTGATCGGCACGGTGGGGAAGTCCTGCGAGGGGTGCAGAGTGCGCATGATCATGGTCATCTCTCCTTTGACCGATAGGGCCCGGTTGCCCCCCGCAACGCTCCCCGGGGGGAGCGCTCCGAGCGAATCGGGATCCGTGCTGTTTCTGGCCTGCCGCTGGATTGGTTACCGCCCCCTGATAGAAGGCACGCGGCGGTGGCAGTGTCCACTCAGACCCAAATGGGTGCGCTGAGATGCCGCGCGGGAACCGTGAACACGTCCTCGCTGTTGCAGTACCTCACCGCGACGTGCTCAAGATCAATGACCTCTTCGATCATGACCTCTCGCGACGCCAGGTCGCTGTGCTCTACCGCATGCGGGTGCAGGTACGCGTACTGGCCGTACTGATAGGTGCTGAGATCGATGATCTCTGGCTCTACCAACGTCCCCATGACGCGCGTGTGGTCCGCATGTGTGATCTCTCCGTGCATGATCATCTCTCCTTGATCACCGGGCGGTGATGCCCCCGCAACACCCGGACCCTGAATCTGTCCGGGTGCTGCGACATGTCACCGCCCGCTCATCCTCCGAAGATCGTTTCGAGGAAGATCCGGAAGTGTTCACTCCCGTGGACTGCCTCGAAGACCCCGAGGGGGATGAGCGCCAGGACTCCCATCAGTAGGCCATCGTCGATCTTGCGCCAGACACGCACGAGATCGGCCCCTCCGATGCGGATCTGTCGAGTCACTTCGACAAGATCCAGTCCGAATACGGACGGGTGCAGGTGCTCAAACACCCGTCCCACCCTGCGCACGTACCGGGAGACCCGTAGGACGTGCTCGACTCCGGTGTGGACGATCTTTTCGAGCCTCCAATGGGTCCCTGCGTGCACACCCTTAGTGGCGTGCAGCATGGTGCCCGGAAGGATGATCGTCCCGTCCGGTGTAACCAGGTGGTGACTGGTCATGATCGACTCTCCTTCGATCTTGACGATTGGAGCCGGATAGCTCCGCGCAACGCACGGCCGTGAAGCCGTGCGCTCCGCGTACTACGCCGGATCTACTGCTCTGTGGCGTCGATGACCAGACACCACCCGTGCCACATGCCGGGGGACGCTTTCTCGTCCGCCGCCATGGTCGCTTGTGCGCGCTCCATGGCGTCCGTGACGTCATGCCCGAAGGCGTACACCGGGAAGTCCTCGCCCGGCCCCATGGTGGGGACCAGGACGAACCGGTAGGCGTTCATCAGAAGTACTCGATCACTGCGGCGAGCTTGCCCGCGTCCCTGATGACACCGATCTGCATCGGCATGTGCAGACGGTCACGCACGTCGTACACCGTGACCTCACGGCCGAGTAGACCGTTCAGGCGCAGTGCGTTGCCGAGAATCGCGTCTGCGTGGCGCTGCGTGATCTCTCCCGCGTCCCACATTGGCTTGCCAATGGACGCGGGGAAGCTGTGCAGAGTAGCCATGATCTTCTCTCCTAAGATCATCGGGGCCCAATTGCCCCGGGCAACGCTCACAGCGTGAGCGCTCCCCGCGAATTGGGACTAGCGGACTGCGGGGGTGGGGGTGACCTCAAACGACCATCCCTCCCACACGTCCGGCTGGTCCTCCACCAGGCGCCCTACGCGGGCAACTGCGCCCTTGTAGGTACGGGCCCAAGTGAAGGTGAAAACCGCCCGTCCCGTGCCACTCTCGCGGAGCGTGACAGGGTATTTGAGCTGGCTCTTGCTCATGATCCACTCTCCATTGGATCGTTGGAGCCGGGATGCTCCGCCCTACGTACGGACCAGGGCCCGTACGCACGGCATGCACTGCCGGATCTACCACGCACCCCGGTTGACGGGGGTGCCCGTGTTCTCATCCCAGCCACTCGCCGAGGGGGCAAGCGGGGACAGAAACGCGTCATCGTTCGCCCTCGCTGCGGCCGCGCGCTTGTCTGCGGCACGGCCAGCACGGTCGGCATTCCACATGAGCAGCCATGCGCCAACGCCAGAACCGAGGACTACTCCGAGGATTCCAAGCATGATGATCTCTCCTGTCATCACGTAGCGTCACCGGACCTACTGTCCGGGGGCACTACGCAACGGACGGCATGCGCGACGGGCCTGGAGATAGGCCCGTCATGCCGTCTGTGCGCCCCTGTGAGCTCTTGGGAGAGTGCCCACAGGGAATCGGGTCACTGGGGTGTGCGAGGGACTCCGACGGCCACGTACGCCGTCTCTGTACCAGGGTTTGTACCAACCCCTGATTCGTCGCCCCCCGGGCACCCGGTGCCCGGAAGATCAGTCGGCCGCTCTCCCCCGGTGCGGGGGTGCGGTGCGATCACTGTTCAGTTCTCAAGGAACGGGCCTAGGGCCCGCTGTAACAAGATCCGTTTGAGAAGCCGTGGTGTCCGGCCCTGTCTCCCGCTCATCCCGCGTCCCGACCGATCAGGCGCCCCGGGCGTGAGCCCTGGGGGCGAAGCCTTCGCCGTGATCCGGATCCGCGATCCCGCTTCAGCGGGTGGGTCTCCGTCGGCTGCATCGTCGTTGCGCAGGTGTTACGACGAGAAGACCAGCACACAGCCCTGACCTGCGGCGACGTGGAAGACATGCAGGTCAGAGAGGGCAGAAAACCATGATCGTCCAGCCGTTTCTGTTCCTTCAAGAGATGGCAAAGCCTTGAAGACGCAGGTCAGAGGCATGATCAAGGATCTACGTTTTGTGTCTTTGTCGACACAAGTCAACGCAGGTTGGCAGCGCTCAAGATCGATAAGGGCTGGTCAGAGGGCGCGGACGATCACGTCCGAGCCCACCACATCAAGATCACCGGCGCGCAGCGCACGGCGGACCAAGATCACGAACGCGCTCGCGGCGTGATAGATGATGGGGGGGTTAGGGGGGGCCTGCCTAACGGACCGGCCCCGGGATTTGATGCGGTGATCAAATCCCCTCCAAAGACACAGCAGCGAGAGGCAGGGTCCTAAGGGACCTGCCTCTCTCCTGTATCTGGAACTACCTACGCGCGCGGAGCGCGCCTGCACGCGTACACGCATCACGCGTGTACGCGCATGCTCGCGTGCGTACACGCACGCGCATCACGCGCACCTGCGCGTGCTGGCCCGCCGCAGGCGGGCAAGTGCTAGCACCACGTGCTAGCAGTGCTGCTGAATGGCTGCGCATTCAGCAGGCAGTTACCCGCATGCAGCCATTCAGGCTGCATGCTGCATTGCCTGCTCTTGTGCTGGCCTTTGCCAGCACCATGCCTTGCTTTGCCACTTGCCAATAGCAAGTGAGCAAAGCCTGTCTCACTACCTGAACACGCAGGCCAGCGGCCTGCGCTGCACCCTGCCCCGCACCACCGTGTGCGGGCTGTCGTCTCCGACTCCAGCCCTGCGCCCCCCATCGCTGCTGCTCAGGGGGGCTCTTTGCCGGGTCTTGACCCGGGGGTGTTAAACCGGGGGCGCTGGGCTGGGCTGGAGCCCATCCCAGTACGCCCCCCAGACCTATCAGGCCCCGGAGGGGCCTGTGGTCGCGCTCAGCGCGACTCAGGACTGGGTTTGCAGCCGTAGGGCTGCAAACCGCCTGTTCAGGGGGCCTGGAACCTGTAGAAGCTCGGTCCGGGGGGTGTTCTTCCCTCCGGTCGAGCTTCGCTAGCGGTCGAGCTTACCAGGTGTTGTCAAATCGCATTCTGTACAAAATTGACAGAACTTTTGGGCAAAAGAGAAGCCCCCTACACGTTGTAGGGGGCTGTGGTGCTCAGTTCGTTGAACAGACCGCCTCATGGCGCTAGCCAGATGCCGCTGATCCAGATGATGACCAGTACGGCGCCGAAGAGGGCGCCGCCGATCTGCCAGTTCTCCGGTTCCCTGATCCCGCACTTGATGAGCGCCCACCGTGCCAGGAGCACGGGTGGGCCTGCGAGAAGGATGAGCGGCAGGAAGAAGATGTTCATGCCAGTTCCTTTCAGGGGCACACTGACCCCATGGTCTTGCTGATTGCTGTGGTGGTGTACGGGCCTCCGGTGGCCCTGGTGACGACCATCGCCATCGGTCTGATGAGGATGGTGACCTGATGGTGCGCGTAGTGATCCCCGCAGATGACGACCGGCCGCAGTATGCGGGCCGGTCCGGTGATGGTGCTGTCGGCAGGCTCGGCTACCAGCGCACCCGGGGTGCGCAGACCTCTCAGGCGGCCATGGGCACGATCCTCGCCGCGCTGGAGAAGGGCTTCTCCATCACGGACTCCTGCCGGGCCGCTCAGCGGTCCCGGTCGGCGTACCAGTACTACCGGGACAACTTCCCGGCATGGCGGGACCGCGTGGACGTGGTCCTCGCCCAGAAGAAGAACGATCTCGTCGAGACCCGCGAGAACATGCCGGAGTTCGAGGACTTCTGCCGCGAGTACCTCGGCACGGAGATGAACTGGCATCACAAGCAGTGGTTCGACCTGATCGAGGGGCGCGAGCCGGCGAACCTCCAGCCGAACCAGATCTACGTGCAGGGGGAGCCCGACACCCTGCTCATCAACACTCCGCCGGAGCACGCGAAGTCCACGACCCTGACGATCAACTACGTGACGTACCGGATCTGCCAGGACCCGAACGTGCGCATCCTGATCATCTCCCGCACGCAGGACATGGCGAAGAAGTTCTTGCACGCCATCAAGGAGCGGCTGAACGACAACGCCGCGTACGCGAAGCTACAGAAGACCTTCGGCCCTCCCGGCGGCTTCGCCTCCGGCGACACCTGGTCGCAGACCGCTATCCGCGTCAACGGCTCGGACTCCGGTGAGCACGCCTACACCGTGCAGGCTGTCGGCGTCGGCGGCCAGATCTACGGCACCCGAGCCGACCTCGCCATCATGGACGACTGCGTGGACCACACGAACTTCCAGCAGTTCCCCGCCCAGATCTCCTGGATCCAGAACCAGGTGGGCACACGCGTCGCGGACGCGGGTGGCATGCAGATCGTCATCGGAACCCGGATCGAGTCCGTCGACCTGTACTCGGAGCTGCTGAAGGCGCACCACTACGTGGACGGCGAGTCGCCGTGGACGTACCTGACGCAGCCCGCCGTCATGGAGTTCGCGGAGGACCCGAAGGACTGGGTGACCCTGTGGCCCACCACCAACCGCCCGCCGGTGTCCCAGAAGGGACGCCGCGCGGCTGAGGCGGCAGGCTGGCCCAAGGACAACCACTGGCCGATGTGGGACGGCCCGGCCCTCAGGAAGAAGCGCTCTCACATGTCGGCCAGGAACTGGTCGATGGTCTACATGCAGGACCAGGTGAGTGATGATTCGATCTTCGCGATGGAAGCCGTCCAGGCCTGCATCGACCGATCCCGATACCCGGGTCGACTCATGCCCGGACAGCCGGGCCACCGGGTGCACGGCATGGAAGGCCTATATGTCGTTGCAGGGCTGGACCCCGCTGCCTCCGGATTCACCGCCATGGTCGTCATCGCTCTCGACCGCCAGACGGGCACACGGTGGCTCCTTGAGGTGGTGAACCGGCGGGCACTGCCGCCGCACGAGATGCGCAACGAGATCGAGCGGCTGACCGACCGGTACCGGATCAACGAGTGGCGAATCGAGAAGAACGCCTACCAGGCATCGATCACCCAGGACCGGCTGATCCGCGACATGCTCAACCAGCGCGGCTGCATCATCTCCCCGCACCACACCGACTCCACGAAGTGGGACCCGGACTTCGGTGTCGCCTCCATGGCGACGCTCTTCGATGGGTGGGATTCTGGGAACAACCTGATCAGGCTGCCGTCGCAGACGCAGTCCGAGCCCGTCCGCAATCTCATTGAGCAGCTCTGTGCCTGGTTCCCTGACACCAAGGGCCTCACCGACACGGTCATGGCCCTATGGTTCGCAGAGATCCGCTGCCGGGAGCTGATGTTCACCGACTTCGACAGCTATCACGTCGAAGGCAGCGAGTTCATGTCGGAGCGCGACACAGAGAACCAGATGGTCATCGACATCGACTATGCCTTGCAGCAGCAGGGCGCGTACCAGGGGCTCTGGAACGGCGGCTCCATCAATGGCTGGTAGGAGAGGGAAATGGCTGACCCGATACCTGGCGCAACACTGGTCCGGCTCTTCAAGGGTGAAGGCCTGATCGTCAAGACACCGCACGCCGACTGGATGACCCACGAGCGGGACAAGGCCACCGGCAAGCCCTTCGGTCCGGTGCACGGCGTGATGATCCACCACACCGCCTCGCACAACAGCTACAACTTCGTCTATAGCGGCAGCACGGCCCTGCCGGGCCCGCTGGCCCACGCCTACATCGACAAGCTCGGCGTGGTGTGGATGGCGTCCGACGGACGCGCCAATCACGCCGGAGGCGGCGATCCCGACGTCCTCAAGGCAGTCACCACCGAGTCCTACATGACCCGTCCCCCGGCTCCGAAGTTCGGAGAGGGCGACCCCGGCGCCGCAGACGGCAATGACGCTTTCTATGGCTTCGAGTGCGAGAACCTCGGCGACGGCAAGGACCCGTGGCCCCACGTGCAGTACACCGCCATGGTCCGCGCCACGGCGGCCATCTGCCGCTACTACAAGTGGAGCGACAAGTCCTGCATCGGCCACCTGGAGTGGTCCCACTACAAGGTGGACCCCAAGGGCTTCGGGATGGTCACCTTCCGCGCCGACCTTGCCTCCGCGCTCCGCGCGAAGCCGGGCACCTGGCCCACGGCCGCGCCCCCGGCCGTCAAGCTGACTGTCGAGCAGCGGCTTGAGCGCATCGAGAAGAAGCTCGGGCTGTAGATTCGTCGATTAGTCGACATTTGGAAGGGAGGGCGAGATGCAATTTCCAGCACCGGGTATTGCGGCCGGTCCCGAGCCGGTCGCACTGGTAGTGCCGCAGGTGAACGTGGCCCGCGTCGCGAAGCGGGTTGAAGCGCTGCGTCGCTTCTACGCGGAGCGCGACGCCCGGCACATGACTGTGTACGACGTGCGCACCGGGAAGATCGACAACGTCATGCCCGGCACCATGCCGGACATCTGGCCGAAGCCGATCGTCGCCAACGCCATCGATATTGCCGCTCGGCAGATGGCGGAGAATCTCGCCCCCCTGCCCGCCATCAACTGCGCCAACGGCGTCGTCACGTCGGACAAGCAGCGCAAGTACGTGGCCAAGAAGACCAAGGTGGCTCACCACTACGTGGACCACAGCCAGCTCCGGGCGAAGATGACCCAGGGCTGCGACTGGTACCTGATGTACGGCATGATGCCGTTCGTCGTGGAGCCGGATTTCGAGCACGGCGGTCCGATCATCCGGATCGACAACCCGATGAAGACCTACCCCCAGTTCGACCTGGCGGGCCGGATCATCAGCTACTCGAAGGTGTGGCGTGAGGAGGCCTGGCGCCTGGCGGACAAGTTCCCCATGCACGCGCAGGCCATCCTCGGGCGCCCCTTCGGGCCCGTGGCCGAGATCCAGCCGGACTCACTCCTGGAGTGCGTCAAGTACTGCGACAAGGACAGTTACGTCCTGTACCTGCCCGAGCGCAACAACATGGTCCTGATGGTCTCGGAGAACCCATTCGGTCGGGTGCCGGTGGCCATCGCCCAGAAGCCGTCCTACGACGACCAGGACCGTGGCCAGTTCGACGACATCATCTATCCCTACCTGGCCCGCGCCCGCATGGCGCTCCTAGGCCTTCAGGGCACTCAGCGCAACGTGCGTGCGCCGCTCGCCATCCCACCGGACATTCAGAAGGTCCCGTTCGGTGATGACGCGATCCTTCGGACCCGCGAACCGGAAAAGATCCGGCGCATCACGACTGACCTGCCGGTACATGCATTCCAGCAGGAGGCAGTACTCCAGGAAGAGATTCGTCAGGGGACGCGCACTCCTGCTGCGGCTACCGGTGACGTCCAGGCGTCCATCATCACGGGCAAGGGCGTTGAGGCGCTGAACGGCGGCTACGACACTCAGATCTCCACCGGCCAGCACCACATCGGTCACGCGCTGGAGCAGGCCATCGCACTCTGCTTCGAGATGGACGAGAAGTTCTGGCCCCAGAACGAGAAGTCGATCCAGGGCATGGTGAACGGCACGCCGTTCAATGAGAAGTACGTGCCGTCGCGAGACATCAAGGGCGATTACACGGTCAACGTCTCCTACGGCTTCGCCGCAGGGATGAACCCGAACCAGGCGCTGATCTTCCTGCTCCAGCTCCGTGGAGACCAGGACATCTCCCGCGACTTCCTTCAGCGACAGCTCCCCATGGACATCGACGTCAACGCCATGCAGGCACAGATCGACAACGAGCAGGTGACAGACGCTCTCAAGCAGGGTGTCTTCTCCATGCTGTCGTCCGCCGGGATCATGGCTCAACAGGGTATGGACCCGACTCAGGTTCTCGCTCGGGCTGCAACGATCATCGAGCAGCGTGAGAAGGGCGTCCCTATGCATGAGGCCATCATGAAGGCTTTCGCCCCCGCTCCGGCACCAACCCCGGCAGCCGGTGCCGCAGCGGGCGGCGAAGCCGGTGCCGGAGGGCCCGGAGCCCCCGGCGGCGGCGTACCTTTCGGGGTGAACCCGACTACGGGCCTTCCCGGCGGGGTAGCCCCTGGCCAGGGAGAGATGGGTCCCGGCGGTAAGCCGGATCTCATGACGCTGCTCGCGAGTCTCAATGGAAATGGCAAGTCCAACGTCTCTGCCGGAATCAAGAGGAGTGTCCCCGCGTGAGTTGCTATCTCTGCGGCCATGAAGAGACTCACCACCTGGGCTGCGTTCTGGGCGTCCGCCCGGATCTCACCCAGGCCGATCTCATCAAGCTCGGCTTCATGCCGAAGCCGCCTGAGAAGGAGTCCCCGCCGGAACACATCGAGATCCTCAAGGAAGGCAGCATGTCTACCGTCCCGGTCTCGAATTCCTGTGAGTTCGCAGGCTGCGACAATCCGAAGTACAGCGACCATCCTCGGGTGAAGTTCTGCGAGGAGCACCGCGACCCGAAGAACCGGAAGGAGTAGCTCATGGAAACCAATGTCACCCCTTCGCCGTTCCCCGGCGACCCGGGCCACGAGGGCGGATCTCAGCCGATGCGCAGCCTGAAGGGCGGGATGTCTGGGGTTCACACCCAGCAGCCTGATCTCCAGGAAGCCAATACCGGCTCTGCCGTCGGCTCGCCGTCGGACACCTCCGGCGACATCGCTGGGTGGAACAGCACCACGCTGGCCAACACCGGCGGCGCGCACAACCACACCACCGACACCGCTCGCACGGCCGGTACCTGATGCCGTCGGGTGGCGCCCGTCAGCCCAACAACCCGGCTCCCGTATCGGGGCCGGGCCAGTTGTCGCGCCGTACGGACGGCGGGCCAGGTGACGCGAAGCAGCCCATCAGGGTCCCCACTGGCGGCGAGTACGGCGACGCCACCCAGATGATGAAGATGCAGCAGGCCGCACCTCTCGGCGCCTCCCCGGGCGGCGACGTGGGGCCGCTGGCAGGAATCCAGCTTCCGGAGTCAACCCCCTTCGGGGCCGAGACGGAGCAGCCCGGTACCCCTGTCACCGACGGTGCTCCCCTCGGTCCGGGGGCTGGTCCTGAAGCCCTCGGGATCAACCCGCCGCAGGACGACGACATGCAGCGCCTGGTCCAGTACCTGCCCGTCTTCGAGCACATGGCTGAGCAGCCGAATTCCTCGAAGGCAGCCCGGAACCTGGTCAGGCAGTTGAAGGGGATGCTGTAAATGGACTGGTGGCAGGATCTCGGTGTCATGCTTCAGTTCATGCCGGAGACCCCGGCGCTGGCTTTCGACATGACGACCCAGGGCCCGACGCACGAGCCCTTCCGTTACTCGCTCGCCTACAACATGCAGAACAGCCCGACCGGGATAGAGATCTATCCACAAGAGGGGATAATCCCCGGGGGAGAGTGAGCCGTGGGTATCGGTGGCTTCCTTGGCGGTATCGGCGACGGCATCGCGCATGGAATCGAGAAGTCCGTTGAGGGCCTCAACGTCGTAGACCGGTACATCAACCCCTTCCACGAGGAGCAGCAGCTCACCCCCGAGGGCAAGCACGCCGCTGAACAGGCAGCCCTTAACGGGCAGAGCCAGAGTCAGGGCTTCGCAGCACCCGGCCTGGAAGACACCATGTCGGGCATGCGGTGGCTGTACTCCAACGGGATCAGCCACCCGCTCGCCACCACCGCGCTCGTCGGCAAGATGAACCGTGGAAACAACAGCCCCATCGGGGGCGACTACTTCAACGCCCACGCCTGGAGCACCGCCTGGCGTGCCGCCGCGCACATCTCTCCGGCTCAGGCCATCGTCCTGAGCCCGGACGAGGCGAAGGCGGCAATCGAGTCTCCGCTGCTCTACTACAAGCCCCCGGAGTCCTACCTCCCGCCCGGCTTCTCCAAGCTGAACGAAGCGGACCAGCAGCGCATCCTCAAGGACGCGGGCATGCCCGCCGTCGGCAACCAGTTCATCGAGACGAAGCGTGACAACAGCGCCTGGTTCAAGTACGGCACCGGCGCGCTCGACTTCTCCAGCGTGATGTTCCTGGACCCCACGGCCGTAGGCCTCGGGATCGTCGGCAAGGCCGCCAAGATCCCGACTGTCATCAAGCCCCCCAAGGGGGGATGGTCCCAGGCGGACATTCAGGGAATTCTGGGCCAGAAGAAGGTCCAGGACACGATGGCCGCCGTCTGGCGCCACAAGGACAACCCGCAGCTCCTGATGAATACAGAGCTGGCCAGGCGGTCCGGCATGGGCGGACCGCGCTTCGCGAACATCGTCTCCAAGCTCCAGGACGAAGAAGAGCTGGGCCTGTTCATGCGCACCGGCATGGGCGACGCCACCGCCATGGAGGAGCTGACCGCGCGCAACGCGCTGATCAAGCCCCGTCTGGACAGCGCCTGGCGCCGCCTGGACAACCTGGGCCTGATGCGCTCGCGGTACGAGAACTTCCCGAACGTCCAGCAGATGGTCGACCAGCACATGCAGACCGTGGCGCAGGGCATCGAAGCCGACTCGGCGGCGATGAACCGCTACACCAGCATCATCGACAACCAGGGCCTGCTCGACGAGCTGCACATCTCGCGCTGGTCCATGCAGCGTGCCGAGGACCGCACGCTCGCGCAGAACCAGTACGCGGCCGGTCCCGCCAAGGGCGCCATCTCGGGCGTCGTGCGTGGCCAGCGCCGCGCTGCGACCATCCGGCCGGGCACCGGCGCGCTCCAGCTCGGTCGCGTCGGAGTGGGCTGGGGGCGCGGCACCTCGGTCAATCCCGGCTACACGCCGCGCGTGATCCAGACCGGAGTTATCCACAGCCGCCTGTGGGGTGTCGCCGACTTCTTTGAGTCGCCTATGACCCTGATCCGCTCGGTCAAGAACATGACTCCGAACGGGTTCATGCGGGTCGACACGCTGTCTGGCCCGGAAGGCCGGGACGCGATCAACGAACTGCGTGGGCATCTGGCGCGAATCCCTGGAATCAAGGAGTCCACGCGCGCCACCATCATGAACAAGTATCTCCAGACGGTGGACGAGCACGCCCGCGCTGACATCCTGGACGACGTCGGCCGCCTCGGTGCTGCTCAGGTGGCCCGCCGGTACGGCCTGAACCCTGACATCGGTATCCAGCTCTGGCGCAAGCACTCCCGCCTTCAGCAGGCGGAGATCGCCAGGATGCGCCCGAGGTACACCGGCGCTGTGGACCCGGAGCGTACGAACGCTGCGGGTCAACCGCTTCACCTGGACGAGTTGCCCGACACCGGCGGGAAGGTGAGCGTCACTCCCTTCACCGCGTCGCGCCTGATGAACGGGCACACGCTCCAGGATCTTGACGAGCTGGGCAAGGTTCTTGCGCGCCACGGCAACCGGCTGGAGACGCTCCGCTCCGCCGCTGGCGGCGTCACCGACTGGGTGGAGACCGCAGCCGACTACACCAGCTTCCTGTGGAAGTTCACCACGCTCTTCCGCCTCGGCTATATCCCTCGTGTCCTCGGTGACGACCTGGCTTCGCAGTGGGCGTCGGCCGGTACCGCAGCGATGGCGCTGCGCGGAGTCAAGGGCATCAAGAACGCCTTCGACAACGGCGCCCGATGGATCGCCAAGCCCGCCCTGGAGGCCCGGGAGGCCAACGCGCTCACCGGCGCGGCCTACGCGCAGGACGAAATGAAGCTCCTGCGGCCTCAGATACGGCATCTGGAGGGCCATCTCCAGGCTGACGTAGCCCAGCGTGCCCGAGACGTAACGATCTCTTCACAGAGGCACACAGTGGCTCAGCGGAAGCTGGCCGCCCTGGATCCGGCGGACCGGTCTCCGAAGGCCATGGCCATCCGGCAGTTCGCCAACGACCGGGCGCAGCAGTTGAACCAGGCTCAGATGCGGGTATCCGCCGGTCCGTCGCCTGGCAAGACGGCGACCCTGACCAGGCTGAAGAACCAGCACGATCGCCTGGCCAGCTACCACGACCTGTCCACGCGCGCAGCGGAGGATTACCGGGCCAGCTACCAGAAGGTGATTCAGGGCTCGAAGTTCGCCACGATCGACGGCACCGTATGGCCTGCGGCCTTCGAGGGCCGCAGTGGTCAGTACGCCCTGGACCAGATCAGCGCCGACTCTTCGGTCGGCAGTCTCTTCGCCAGGAACAAGCAGGTGATCCGGGGCAACCTGGAGAACTCGTTCAACCATGGCGGCGTGGGCATCTCTGCCGCGCAGGATCCGGCTGCGCACCTGGAAGCCTGGACTCACGCCATCAATAACGTGATCATGCAGGACCCCATGCAGAAGCTGGCGGTCAAGGGCTGGTCGATCGAAGAGCTGACGCGTTGGATGCAGCGTGACCCGAAGGGCATGGCCTATCGGGCCCGCCTGCCCAAGATGGTCCCGACTGAGGAGTTCGCGCGCTCCGCGAAGTACGAGGTCGACCAGTACATGCACACTCCGGAGATCCGGATGAAGGCCATGGAAGGGCCTGACGCCGTCACTCCGGCGTGGCTCGACAAGGCCGTGCCGGTTGTTCACGACCGGCCTGACGTGCACACCGGCAACCTGGGCCTGTCCCAGCTCAGCCACATGAACGCTCTCGACCGGGTCATCGCCAAGTGGTACAACGTGGCCGCCACGATCCCCGCGAACCGCCTGTCCCGGCACCCGCTCTTCAACCAGTTCTACGAGGGGCACCGCAACCGCCTGGCCTCGCAGCTCAAGAAGCAGGGCTACGGCCCCAACAAGATCTCGGTGGAGATGGTGGACCGCCTGGCACACAACGCCCGGCAGCTCGCCGCGCGCGATACGCGCGCCCTGGTCTTCGATATCGCCCACCGCAGCGATGCCGCAGCGGCGATGCGCTTCATGTCCCCGTTCTTCTCCGCGACGGCGGAAGCCTTCCAGCGCTGGGGTCGCGTCATCGCGGACAAGCCGCAGATCGTGGGCTACGCCGCGAACTGGTACAACTCCCCGGCCTACAACGGCCAGGTCCAGGACATGGACGGCAACAAGGTCGACCAGTACGGGAACACCTATCTCCCGCAGTGGCAGACCAAGGCTGACGGCACGCCGGACTACTCGAAGAAGCCGACGCTCATCAAGCGCCAGGTCCCGAAGTCGGAGCGCTACATCATCACGCGCATGCCGAAGTGGGTGGTCCAGTCCCCGCTGGGCTACGCGTTGAATATCCGCGAGAGCGGCGGCAAGTTGCTGCTCAGCCAGAACTCGATCGACATGGTCACGCAGGGCGACCCCTGGTTCAACCCGGGCGTCGGACCCATCGTGCAGATCCCTGTCAACGAGTTCGTGCAGGACAAGATGAAGGACGCGGAGCTGGCTCGACAGCTTGGGATCCTCCCCTTCGGGGTCCAGGGCGGTGGTTTCGGCGGGGACAATCCGATCGGCCGTGCCATCAATCTGGCGTCCCCGGCCGTGATCCGGAACTTCATGACCAGCTTCGATACCAGCGACCAGCGATATCAGCAGATCAAGAACCAGATCATGAACCGCGCGATCTATGAGCACGATGAGCTGGGCAAGCCCATGCCCACGGCTCAGGACATCGCCGACCGGACACGCAACTACTGGATCTTCTCCGCCACGGCCAGCTTCCTTCAGCCGTTCGCCACGCAGCGCAAGGACCCGTACCAGTTCTACTACGACCAGTACAACGCGCTGCGTCGGCAGAACCCGCTCACGGCGGACGACGAGTTCCTCAAGCGCTACGAGGAGAGTCGCTTCATCTTCGCCTCGGAGATCACGAAGTCCCAGGGCATCGCGCCCACGAAGGCCGCCGTGGAGGCGGCCAGGAAGCACGGCGAGTTCATCGCCAAGTACCCCGATCTGGCCGCGCTCGCGGTCGGCCCGGAGGGCAAGGGCCCCTTCTCGCCGGAGGCGTACCGGTACGAGCTGAACAACCCGCTCGTCCCCGGCAGCTCCGAGATGATGCGCTCCAAGATGAGCGCCGACGAGGCGCTCACGGAGAACCGGCGCCGTCTCGGGTGGGCGAAGTACACGTCTCGCATGAACGGCCTGACTGCCGAACTCAACAAGGCTGGCTTCAAGTCCTTCGATGAGCCGGGAGCCGAGGACTTCGCAGCCGAGAAGAAGGGCTGGGTTCAGGTCTACTCCAACCCGCTCAAGCCCGACGGCACAGAGAACCCGTTCTTCAACAAGCAGTGGGCTGACGACTACAACACCTACAACCCGCAGAAGTACAACGAGATCATCCCTGGTCTCACGGAGCTGGCCGTGTCCGACCAGGCCAATGACCCTCGCCGTCACGATCTGCGTCAGCTCAAGCAGTACCTCGGCGGGCGCCTGGAACTGGTGGGTCAGCTCAACGACCTGAAGGCGGCCGGGCTGCCAGCCACGCTCGCAGCGCAGGCCAACGAGGACTTGCGTCTCCAGTGGGCATACTTCGTTGACGGGTTGATCGAGAAGAGCCCCTCATTCGGGGACCTCTACCACCGGTACCTGTCGCGAGACATGGGAGTCGACGCCGAATCGGAGGTGGCGAACAATGCTGGATAGCGGTGGCGGTGGCGGCAACAAGAACTCTGCCGAGAAGCAGCTCGCGCATGACTACGCGGGCGGCTTCGGGACCTCTGGTGGCTCCAGTGGTACCGGTCTGGGCGGCAAGGTCTACATGGGCTACCAGCAGCAGCTCGGTGAACGGAACCTGCCCCGGGTGGACGTCATGCTGTCCAAGTCCCAGGCGTACAACTTCATCAATAACCTGGGCGGCAAGCAGCTTGCCGACATGCAGACCAAGATGATCTATGGCGGTCTCATTCAGGACAACGACGGCCTGATCGAGATGCAGGCGAAGTGGAAGAAGCTGGTCGACGCCAGTTACGGCCTGACTCAGGCCGGTCAGAAGGTCACACCCATGGACGTCCTGGACTCCTACCTGGGCAAGGGCCCCCTCGGCACCAAGGGTGGCGGTGGAGGCGGCCAGCCGCTGTGGCAGACCCAGTTCCGTGGCGGCCGTAAGTTCTTGGTGAACACCCAGACCGGCGAAGTGAAGTACCAGGGCCCGCGCTTCGAGACGACCTATAACAAGTCGCTCGACTTCACCGACCCCACCACGGCCAAGGCCATCGCCACCTCGGTCTTCCAGCAGCTCATGCACCGCGACCCGGGCAAGGGCGAGATGGGCGGTTTCGCCGACGCCCTGCGCAACGCTGAGCAGCAGTCGCCGGTCGTCACGAACACGACCGTCGAGTACGACAAGAACACGGGTGAGCCGATCGGCCAGTCGTCCTCGCAGAGCGGCGGCTTCAGCGCCGACGCGAAGCAGTACCTGGCTCAGCAGCGTGTCAAGGGCACCAAGGAGTACGCCTCGACTCAGGCCGCGACGACGTACATGAACGCGATCGAGAGCGCGATCTTCAACAACCCGTTCGGGGGCATGTGATGCCCATCCTGATCCCAGGCCGTGCCATCGCTGACAGCGCCCGCAAGGCGCTGGGCACCAACTATGTCTGGGGCGGGAACAGCCTGGTCAACGGGGTGGACTGCTCCGGCCTGGTGCAGCAGGTCTTTGCCCAGTTCGGGATCCAGCTCCCTCGCGTGACGTACGAGCAGATCGGCGTGGGCGCCTCGGTCAAGCGGGACAAGATCCAGCCCGGTGACCTGGTCTTCTTCGACACCGACGGCTCGAAGAAGGGGCCTGACCACGTCGGCATCTACCTGGGTGACGGCAAGTTCATCCATGCCCCGCGCCCCGGCAAGCCGGTGCAGATCAGCTCGCTCACCGATTCGTACTACAACAACCGGCTCATGGCGGTTCGCCGCATCCCCGGCGTGGCCGGACAGAACGGCATCGGGTCCCTTGACCCGCTGGCCTTCGGCGGTGCGACCGAAGAGGTCCGCAAGTCCAAGACCGAGCTGGCAGAGACCTACGGCATGTCCGTGGCGTTCTTCGATTCCAACCCGGAACTGAAGCGCCTGCTCAAGAAGGCCACGAGTGAGCAGTGGGACGCCGACCTGTTCACCGCGCACCTGAAGAACACGAAGTGGTGGCGGGTGAACAGCGACAGCCAGCGCAAGGCGTCGCTGATGCAGAAGCAGGACCCGGCCACGTACAAGGCCACCATCGAGGCGTCCCGCGTGGCTGCGGAGCAGCTCGCGGTGAAGATGGGCGCGATCCTCTCGCCGGGCGCGCTCGCGAAGCTCGCCAAGAACATCGTCCACGGCGGCTGGAACGACGCGCAGATCCAGAACTTCCTGGGCAGCTACATCAAGTTCAACGACAAGCACGTCCTCGGAGGCATGGCTGGTCAGGCCTACGACCAGCTCCGCACGGCCGCGTACGACAACGGCGTCAGCGTGCACGAACAGCAGATCAAGAACGCCGCCGCGTATGTGGTCAAGGGCGTGTCCTCCATGGAGCAGGAGATCGGGAACATCAGGGGTATCGCCATGGGCGCCTACCCCGCCTTCGCTGACCAGATAGCCGCAGGTCAGAGCATGAAGGACATCGCATCTCCATACGTGCAGTCCATGGCCAAGGTGCTGGAACTGCCAGACACCGACGTCGACATGTTCCACCCGAAGATCAAGGCCGCATTGAACCGTGCAGGCCCTGACGGCAAACCGCAGCCGATGTCCATCACCGACTTCGAGAACCAGCTCCGCGACTCGCCGGACTGGCGCCGCACGCAGGGCGCACAGAACCAGGTCTTCACCATCGGGCGCCAGGTTCTCGCGGGGATGGGGCTGGTGAAGTGACATGTCATCCCTGAAGGACATCCTCTATAAGGCGGGCTTCCGGGGCGACGCCCTGAACATGGCCTACGCCATCGTGATGGCGGAGTCCGGTGGTCGCGCCAACGCCAAGAACTCGGTGGGCAATAGCGCCGGTGTCGACCGTGGCATCTTCCAGATCAACAGCTACTACCACTCCGAGGTGTCGGACGCCGAAGCGTTCGACCCGCTGCGGGCGGCGAAGGCCGCCTTCAGGATCAGCCACGGCGGGCGTAACTGGTCCGCCTGGAGTACGTACGACAACGGCTCCTACAAGAAGTTCTATGGCGGCTCCCAGGGGGCCCAGGTCTCCGGTGGTGGAGGGGGAGGGGGTAGCTACTCCGTGTCATCGTCGACCGCGAACCTGAGCATGGCCGACATGGGAGCCCGCTACGGGATCTCTGCCGAGGTGCTGCGCCAGAACAAGCAGATCCGCGACCTGGTCAAGAAGGCCATCAAGGAGGGGTACGACCAGACCCTCTTCACGGCCTACCTGAAGAACACGAAGTGGTGGCGCACCACGTCGGATGCGCAGCGGAAGTACTTCTTCCTGCGCGCCTCCGACCCTGCCACGTACAAGCAGAAGTGGAAGCAGAACCAGTTCTCCATCAACCAGCTCGCGGTGCAGGTGGGGCTGGGCAACCAGATCAACGGCAAGGGCCAGTCCTCGAAGATCCTGGAGAAGGCCATCACCTACAAGATGCGCGACGGCTGGTCCGACGCGCGGGTGAAGGCGTACCTGGGGTCCTCGGTCGGCATGCACGGCAACGAGATGTACGGCGAGGCCGGAGAGGCCTACGATCAGGTCTTCGCGCTGGCCTACGCGGACGGTCAGCACTTCTCGAAGAGTTGGTACCAGAGCAATATCCGCAACGTGGTGTCCGGCAAGACCACCATCGAAGCCCTGACGGCGCAGATCAAGAACCAGGCAGCCAGCAAGTACTACGCCTTCGCCAACCAGATCAGGGCTGGCCAGACCGTGATGGACCTGGCTCAGCCGTACATCTCGGCGGTGTCCCAGATCCTGGAGCTGCCGGGCACGGACATCGACCTGACGAACAAGTTCGTGAACAAGGCGATGACCTCGAAGGTGGCTGCGGGTCAGCAGCCTGGCACGCAGTACCCGCTGTGGCAGTTCGAGAATGACCTGCGAAGTGATCCACTGTGGAAGAAGACCAATAACGCACGCGAGTCGATGTTCTCGGTGGCACACCAGGTCGCCAAGGACTTCGGTGTGGCTTTCTAGGGAGGTGAGCCATGTCTACACCAGCAGGTGGAGGGGGGTACGTCGACCCCGCGACCGGTCAGTACGTCCCCGGCTCGTTCGCTGATCAGCTCGACCTCCCCGGCCCGCCGGGAGCGGACAGCGCGAGCGCGGCTGCCGCGAGCAAGGCGCTCGGTAAGGCGAAGGGCACGCGCGCCAAGGAGACGGCTGAGTACGCGTCGTCCCAGCGGCGCGAGCGGAGCATCAACCAGCAGCTCAAGAACAAGCACCTGTCCTTCAAGCAGCGGACGGTGCTCCAGGCAGCGCTCAAGAAGCAGCAGGCCAACACCGCTCTCCAGCTCAAGCAGCGCAACACTGCCGCAAAGTCTGTTGCTGGCCTCCAGAACAAGTACTACGAGGCCTCCGGGCAGTACGAGAAGCTGCTGACCGGGGCGGACAGGGACGCCTATGCGTCCCTGCGCTCCCTGTTCAACAACTTCGGGCTCGGGTCCCTGGCGGGCAAGATCTACGAGTACGCCAAGCAGGGTTACGGCGCCGACGTGATCTCGCTCCTGCTCCAGGACACCAAGGAGTACAAGGAGCGCTTCTCGGCGAACGAGGACAGGGTCAAGAAGGGCTTGCCGGTGCTCTCCCCGGCGGAGTACCTCGGTGCGGAGCAGAGCTACCGGCAGATCATGCAGGACTCCGGCCTGCCTAAGGGCTTCTATGACAACCCGGCGGACTTCCGGAACTGGATCGCTGGTGACGTCTCCCCGACCGAGGTCAAGGGGCGCGTAGACCTCGCAGTTGCGAACACCATGCAGGCGAACCCTGACTCGGTGAAGGCGCTCAAGCAGCTCTATGGCGTGGATCAGAGCTACATCACCGCCTATTTCCTGGACCAGAAGAAGGCATTGCCTCTGCTCCAGAAGCAGACGCAGGCTGCTCAGTACGGCGGTGAGGCCCTCAAGAGGGGACTCACCCTGGACCGTGGCGACCTCGAAGACTTCGTCACCGCAGGCCTGTCCCTGGGTCAGGTCAGCTCCGGCTTCCAGGCCGTGGCCGAAGCGCTCCCCAATATCCAGGCCATCGCCGCGCGCTACGGCGAGAGCCCCTTCACTCAGCATGAGCTGGAGAAGGACCTGGTCCAGGGCGTGAACACCCAAGGCCAGGGCGAGACCAGGCGCAAGCGCCTGGCCAGCCAGGAGCGCGGGCTGTTCTCCGGCTTCGGCGGCGCCACCCCCGGTGGTCTATCCGCTGGATACCAGGCGGTGTAGCGGGCTACCCTCGAAGAGCCAGGTGCGCAGGCTCCGGTTACTTCTCTGGAAAGTAAGACCGGCGCCGATCTTGATCTCTGGCGCTTGACTCAGGACCCGTGTCGGGGGACACGGGTCCTTTGGTTTGCCATGGGGTACATTCCTTCATGATCGGAGAGGATCGCCTGGCCCCTCCCCGCATAAGTCCAGGACCACGGAGCGGACACTCAACCCCGAGAGTGTCCTGGCCTAAGGGAGAAGCTCAAAATGAGCGGTGGCTTTGGGTATTACAGCGGTGATAACTACGACGCCCAGCAGGGCGGCGACGGCGACGAGTACGGCGCCGATGGTCAAGGTCAGCAGCAGGCTCCCCAGCAGCAGAAGGGGAACGGGCTCCGCGACCACCTCAAGAAGGTAGAAGACCAGAACGCCAAGCTTCAGGATCAGCTTGGCCAGCTCCTGGCAGAGAACCGCCAGAGCAAGATCACCGTTCAACTCCAGGCCAAGGGCTACGACCCGGCAGTTGCAGGACTGTACGGCGGGGAGCCCGACAAGCTGGATGAGTGGCTGACGAACGTCGGCCCGCTACTGGCGAAGCAGCCCGGCGTCACGACGCCTCAGGGGCAGCCCCAGCAGCAGGGTGGCGCTCCGGCTTCCACGGTTCCGGCTGAAGGTCAGGCAGCGATGCAGCAGCTCCAGAACATGGGCGGCATGGCCGCGCCCCCTCAGGGGAGCGAGGCTGAGCAGATGGCTCAGATCAACAATGCGCAGGACCCGGCAGCACTGATGCAGTACCTCCAGTCGCAGGGGAATCCGCACTACTGGAACGGCTGAACCAGCCTGGCCTCATCCGAATCGGACACCGAAGGTGGTGAGAAGCCATGGCCAACGCATTTACCGACACAAGTGCTATGTCCAACGCGGTGCAGACCGCGTATGACAAGTTCTTCGAGTTCGCGCTCCGCGCGCAGCCCCTCTTCCGCCAGGTCGCTGACAAGCGCCCTGCCCAGCAGACCGCCCCCGGCGGCTCCGTGGTCCTTGAGCGTTACCAGGACCTCGCGGTTGCCACGGGCGCACTGACTGAGAACGTCGACCCCGACTCGGTTGCCCTCGGCAACCCGACCACGGTCACGATCACGCTGAACGAGTACGGCAACCCGGTGCTCCGCACCCGCAAGCTGTACCTGTTCTCCCTGACCGACATCGACCCGGCCATCGCCAACATCGTGGCGTTCAACGCGGCCGACTCGATCGACTCCGTGGTTCAGACCGTGCTCCGCGCCGGTACGAACGTGATCCAGCGCAAGGGCGGCACGGTCACTTACGTGACCACCGGTACGCTCACGACTCCCGTGGCTACCACCATGGCAGTCACCGACGGCTTCACGTCGCCGATGGCCCGCCTGGCCGTGGTCAAGCTCCGCACCAACAAGGCCGTGCCCCGCAAGGGCTCGCTCTACTGGTGTGCGATCCACCCGGAGGTCTCTTACGACCTTCGCACGGAGACCGGCGCTGCTGCGTGGCGTGACCCGCACAACTACTCCGCTGCGGGCAACATCTGGGCTGGCGAGATCGGCGCCTACGAAGGCGCCTACTACATCGAGTCGCCCCGCTGTTTCAACGCCGTAGACGCCGGTGCCGGTGACAACTCCGTGCGCCGCTTCCGCACCTACTACGCGGGCCAGCAGGCCCTCGCGGAGGCTGTGGCGGACGAGTTCCACACGGTGGCCGGTCCCATCACCGACAAGCTCATGCGCTTCCGGCCGTTGGGCTGGTACGGCGTGGCGGGCTGGGCTCGATACCGCGAGGAGGCGCTCATCCGCGCCGAGTCCACTTCGACGATCGACTCCATCTAATGGCAACGGTTCTTCCGTTGCTGTCGACGGTAACGGCCAGCACTACGGGCTCTCCGTTCGAAGTGCTGGTCGGACGAGACGTCACCTTCGCCTGGGCCTACACGGGTCCTGGTGGGGCTGGCTCCGTGACGTTCGAGGTGTCCCTCGATGGGACCTTCTGGTTCCCGGCAGGGATTACTCCGAACTACAACAACGTGCCGGTGGTGCTTACTTATCCGGTTCGTTTCGTGCGAGCTTTGTACGACGACCAGGGCCATAGCGGGACCGTCAACGTTCAGGCACTCCAGAGCGACGAAGACGACTGAGGGCCGTAGGGTGGGAGTTACCTGGGACAGCAGGTAACTCCCATTCAATGATCCACAGGAGGCGGTCCCATGGCCACGGGTCAGACGATTCTCGTCTTTGACAATGTGATGCTCGCCCGCGAGAGCGGGCGCGCCAAGCCCGGGTGGGCCAAGGTCGTCCTCGACCTGGTTTCCCCTGACGGTGTCCCGGAGCACAACGGCCGGGCTCTCGCTGAGTACCAGACGGAGCCCTTCGCCCAGACCCCCGAGGCTCCGACCGAGTTCGACAAGCGCTACGTCCTCACGATCTCGGAGTACGTGGCCTGACCCCTCTGGGGAGGTGAAGGATCGTGGCTACCTGGCTCTTCAGGACGCCGACAGTTGAGGAGGGCCCGGCAGGGCTTGACCCGCTGTTCCACCGCGTCAAGTTGGCCCGGGGCATCACGATCCTGGAAGGACCGCCCGGTGTGTACCGGGCGGTCCGCTTCCCCACGCAGGACGAGCAGTTCGCCAGTGCCCCCGCGCTCTACATGGGCGGTCACGAGTACGTCGTCAACGACGCCACCCGTACCGCCCTGATCGCCGGGGGCATCGGTGTGACCAGCGCAAACTTCAGCACCCCGCCCGGTGGGTATGGGTTCGATGGCTACGGGCGAGGAGCGTACGGCGGATGACTTACACCCCGATCCCGGCGGGCACGATCAACTGGAACATCCCGCTCGAAGCCAACCAGGCAGATCTCCAGGCGCAGGTCACCACGAACGGCGCCAGTATCACCACCCTGGTGAACCTCACCGATGCACTCGACTGGCAGGCCGATGACATGGGCCTGCTCGGGTGGGCTTTCGACCCGGTCATCGCCACCGGCACGCAGATCCTGGTGTCCGGGAACGTCTATTGGGTCAAGATCCCGGTGCGCAAGGCGACGACGATCACCAACATCAGGTACACGATCTCCACTGCGGGTTCGACCCTGACCGCAGGGCAGAACTTCGTTGGTCTGTATGACGCATCCGGCACCCGGCTGGGCATCAGCGCAGACCTGGCTGCCGACTGGGCAGGCGCGCCGAATACCAGGGAGACGCCGCTCACCGCGCCGGTCGCGGTCGGGATCGGCTTCTACTACGCCGCGTTCATGTCCAATGGGACGACACCCATCACGGTCACCCGTGGCCAGTCGACATCGACGTCGGCCATCAATATGGGTGGCTCCCTGCGCTATGTCGAGACGACGGGCAACGTGGCCCTCCCCGCTTCCTTCGTCCCGGGCAGTGCGAACCAGAGTGCCTCTGCCCGATGGGCAGCATTCACCTAGGAGAGGCCGTGCCCTACACCGCGAAGCAGCGCCGGTACTTCCACGCACAGGCAGAGAAGGGCAAGCCTGGCATGGCGAAGCTCGCGGCGGAGGCTGACGCCTACGCCAAGACAGGCAAGGAGAAGAAGCCCGTGGCCAAGCCCACCATGAAGAGCGTCGTCCAGAAGGGCGCCGCAGCGATGCCGAAGACCCCGGCCCGCCAGGCCACCCCCAAGAAGGCTGGCGGCCCCGCTACGGGCGCCGCAGTCACCGCCGGTGCGAAGCGTGTCGCGGCCGCCAAAAAGGCGGCCCCGGCCCCCAAGAAGCGGGGGTCCTACTGATGGCTGCCAAGAAGGGCATGGGCTTCGCCGCTGCGCAGAAGCAGATCGCGAAGAAGGAAGGCGTCTCCAAGGATCGCGCCGGTGCCATCCTGGCAGCGGGCGCACGCAAGGCGTCTCCGGCTGCGAAGAAGGCCAATCCGAACCTCAAGAAGGTCAAGGGGGCGAAGAAGAAGTGAACGCCTACACCATCATCGATGGCGACCCGGCGGGGTCGCACGCCAACCCTGGTGGCATTCAGGAGTCGCGCCTGGAACTGCCCATGGCAGTCCCCTGCGCCACCACCCCGGGCGGCAACACCTGCCTCGTGAACGGCGATGAGGCAGAGACCCTGGACAACACCATCGAGAACACGCCCTTCCGCGCCGGTGACCTGTCCAATGAGGACGACAGCCACGTCATGGGCGCCTGGGCTGCCCAGGGCGCAGACTTCGCGGGGTCCTGATGACATGCCGGACGGGGTGCAAGACCCAGGACCACGAGAGCTACGACGCGTGCCTCAAGGACGCGGGAACCGGTACGTTCCTCGTCCGCGCCTCCAAGGGCGAGGACGGCACCGCGCAGAAGAAGTGGGACCGGGAGCTGGCGTCGTACTACAACGCCCGCAAGGAGGGGATCCGTCCGGACGGGACGACGACCCGCAAGATTGATGACGCGAAGCGACGCTCCGACAAGGCAGGCGCTGCCTACGGCCGGGACTTCTCCAAGGCCAACCCGATGGAGGCCTCGTAATGCCTGAGATGCAAGTCTTCACGGGCCCGCTCGGCACGGCCAGCATGGGCTCCGCGAAGAACACGGCGCCCGGCGCGGGCGCTGCTCTGGTGACCTCCCTGCCCCCCTCGGGCAAGGGGCTGTATCAGATCGACGTGGTGGCCTACCTGTCCGGCGCGGCCCCGGCCGCCGCCGACAACCAGAACATCGAGTTCAGGTTCGGTGGCACCGTTCTGTCCGCCATCCCGCTAATCCCTGCGGCGAACACAGTGACTGCCTGGCGCACGTACTTCACTTCGGACGGCGTCACGAACTTCAGCGTCAATGCCACCGGCGCGGCCACCGCCGCTGTGGTCTACAACGTCTTCCTGACGGCCACCAAAGTGAACAACTGACATGGGCGTCGGGGGTGGTGGCTACTACCCGGACACGAAGATCACGGACCAGCAGGGTGACTACCTGGCGATCTACAAGAACGGCGGCATTCTCACCTCCACAGTGCCGGAGGACTACAAGTTCTACTTCCATACGATCTTCGATGCCCCCGGCATCCTGCTCGCCAACAACTTCCTCTCGATCTTCAACCCGGCTGGCAGTGGCAAGACCGTCATCTTCTTCCAGGCGGAGATCGGGTCCTACTCGCTCGGAGTAGTCGGTGGCGGCACCTCGATGGTGGCGCAGAGGATCTCGGCAGCGTCGGCCGGTACGCAGATCACGGCCGCCAACATAAGCAGGTTCGTCACGTCCTGGGCCAACCCGGTTGCCCAGGTCAGGACCCTGAACCCGACGGTGACCACGACGGGGCTGCCTCTCAACGCCTGGATCCCGCCGGTCTCCGACAAGATCGGCATCGGAGCCTCGGCGTACACCTCGACACCGCCCGGGGCTGGCTTCGTCTGCTCCCCCGGCGAGGGCATCGTCTTCGCCACCGGCGCCGGTGACGTCGACCAGATGTGGAAGATCAACGTGATCTGGGCGGAGGTCTGATGGGTGGCAATTTCGGCACCACGAATGGCGCCACGGTCCTCACTGTCCCGGCCAACGGGAGTTGGATGGGCCAGGTGGCTCTGTCCGCTGCCATCACGGCAGCGCCGGGAGACATCGCTACGACAGCTCAGGTCACCGTGGTTCTCCACGGTGTGGGGGCCGATGGCTGGGCTGACGGTGACACCGTCGCAGCCCTGGCCATGGCCCTGCCGCCGGTCGCCGCCGGTGCCACTGCGGGCACCGCGACGAGCAGCTCCGTGTGCATGCCGGACGTCAAGATCCGTACGCGTGACAACCCCGTTACCCTGACTTTGACCCTGCCACCTCGGGTGACAGGGAACGCCCTGGCTGCCGGGATTTTCCTCTTCTAAGGAGGTGAGCCGTGACGACACTGGAAGACCTGCGGCAGCGCGTGCGCTCGCAGGTCATGGGCTTCACCCGCGATCAGCAGCAAGTGTCCGAACTGGCCGCTCCCATGGCACCGGGTGACACCAGCTTCACCGTGGACTCGAACACGGTGCGCAATATCAGCCGTGGCCTGGTGGAGATCGACGACGAGTTGATCCTGGTCAAGGCCGTAGACCAGACCACGAACGTCGCGTCGGTGATAGGCCTGACGAATGGGCGTGGCCGTGAGGGCACCACGGCGGCCTCACACAGCACGAACGCCATCGTCACCATGTCCCCGGCCATCCCCCGCATCCGCATCACCGAGGCCATCAACCAGACGATCCTGGCCTGCTACCCCACGGTCCCGGTCTTCGCTGTCACGGAGATCATCAAGCTCGCCCCGGTCTTCGAGTACGCCATGCCAGCGGCGGCGCAGGATGCCTGGTACATCGTGTCGGACACGGTCGGACCGACGCAGGTCCACTACCCGTCCCCGCGCTGGCGCTTCAACACCACCGCCCCGACGGACGACTTCCCCTCCGGGAAGTCGATCCAGCTCCTGGACTACGTGACGCCCGGCAGGGCCATCCGGATCGTCTACATCAAGGCGCCGCTGACGCTCGCCAATGCGAGCGACAACTTCGTCTCCGTCACCGGCTACGACGACCGCATGGTGGAGACCATCGTCTGGGGTGCCTGCGCCAGGCTCATCCCCTCGTACGAGGTGGCCAGGCTTCAGCAGCTCGCGGTGGAGGGCACGGAGCGCGCCAACCTGGTGCCGTCCACGGCCGCCCTGAAGACGGCCGCGTACTACGAGACGCTCTTCCAGACGGCGCTCCAGCGGGAACGCGACCGCATGTACTCCGACGTTCCCAATTACGCGATCTGGCAGGGAGGCTGAGATGGTCAACGCCTACAACTACAGCAATATCGCCACTCCGACGACCCTGTCGGGCAACATCAACAACTCGGTGACGTCGGCGACGGTGGGCAGTACCACGGGCTGGCCGTCCTCGTTCCCGTACGTCGTGGCCATCGACTTCGCCACGGCCAACGAAGAGCTGGTGAAGGTCACCGCGAACGCTGCGGGCACGCTGACGATCCAGCGTGGCTTCGGTGGTACCAGTGCCGTCTCCCACTCCACGGGCGCGGCTACGCGCCACGTGTGGAACGCACAGGACGGCACCGACTTCCGCACCCATGAGGCCGCGACGGCGGCCGCGCACGGCATCACCGGCACGTTCGTCGGCACCAGTGACAGCCAGACCCTGACGAACAAGACCCTGACGGCACCCTCGATCACGAACGGTGCCTACTCCAGCGGTGGCAGCTTCGCCGGTACGTTCACCGGCACGCCCACGTTCTCGGGGGCGCTGACCCTGTCGGGCACGCCCGTCATCTCCAGCGGTGCCTCCATGTCGGGCACCTTCTCCGGAGCGCATACCTATTCCGGTCTCGTCACCATGACGGCGTCGACCACATCGCTGTCAGTGACCGGAGAGATCGCGCACTCCAACCTGTTCCGAGGCACTCGTGCCACGGCTACGGACAGTCAGATCGAGTCCCGGGTGGTGGCTGACGCCAACGCCCGCTGGTTCGTGCGCGCCGACGGCAAGCAGTTGTGGGGTGTCGGCACATCCGTCGCCGACACAGACCTGCTCCGTGCTGGCAATAGCATCCTCGGCACGACCAGTACGTTCCAGATCGCACCGACGAACACGGCGCTGGACGGTCTGGCGGTCAACCTGCCGACCTCGACTGCGGGCGACCTGCTGAACCTGCGCGTGAACAGCGCGATCCAGGCAGCGATGGACTCCAGTGGCGGCTTCCGCATCTACGGCGGCAACGTTCCCACCACGTACACGCCGACCATCACCAACGGGGGCACCGTCACCTGGACAACCAGGACGGGCACCTACTGGAAGATCGGCAAGATGGTCTTCATCAACATCTACCTGGCGGTGAATGCTGCGGGCTCAGGCACTGGCATCGTCTCGGTCGACATGCCTTCCAGCGTGGACCGCACGTTGCGCCAGTGCATGACCGTTCACTCCGAGTCGAACGGCTCGGGTACGGCGGCTCAGGGATCCGAGCTGGTATCGGCCATCCGTGGTGGTGAGTGCGTGTTCTTCACCGGAGGCACCGGCGCCACGTCCGACCGTATTCGAATCGACAACGGCGGTGGCAACGAGACCAACCTCCAGGGGTCTAACCTGCTGGCTGGCGGCTTGATCGCCATCCAGGGTTGGTACCGAGAAGCGTAGGAGAACCCATGTCGCTCCCCTATCCGTACGTCACTGTCCGTGTCTCCGATGCCGGGGGCGAGAATTACAGCGATGTTGACCTCAATATCTCGCTCGCGAACGGCCTGCCTGTAGATCTTGAGGACCTGACTGATGCAGTCCAGGCGTTCCTCATGACCCTCACTGGGGCAGACCACACGCTGGCCACCAAGTACGAAGTAGTCACCACCAGCCCGTTCTAGCCCACGCCGGGAGGCATAGATGAGCATCGTCGATCGCCTCCCATTCGGGCTGGGCAGGGCTGTAGCGACCGGTGCCGCCACTCAGGGCGGCACCGTTGCCTATGACGTAGCCCTTGCCGGTCAGCTCTTCCTCTCCGCGTACTCGGACGACAGGCCGATGACGCGGGGCCTGGCCCCGATCCGTAAGGATCAGTTCGACAACGCCCGGGAGCCGGGAGAGCAGTCACTGCTGAACTGGTGGCACCGCTCGCAGTCCACCTTCATCGGTGGACAGGGGATCCTCTACCAGGACCCTGACCAGGTCGGCGTGGCCAACCTTCAGAACAGGCACCAAATCCAGTTCGGCTCCTCGGTAGGCCTGAACCCGTGGGTCAACGGCAAACTGACCATGCTGCGGCAGACGTCGCAGCGCATCGCTGACGCTTCTGGCAATAACCACTATG
>WNFN01088800.1_pt1 | contig 47479 bp, 45 predicted proteins | sample 5400161 | NCBI WGS metagenome assembly WNFN01 (sample SAMN13153353, study PRJNA577476) | soil metagenome | isolation source: 80 cm saprolite on Douglas fir-dominated hillslope | place: USA:California | collected 2013-09-17 | reverse complement strand
CGCATGTTCGGGCACCGTGTGCACGGCGTAGTTGCGGATGTTGGCGACGGCGATGCCGTGTTCCTTGCAATACGGTACGTCGACCACGTCGTAGCCGGTTGCCGCAACGGCGATCATCTTGAGCTGCGGCAGCTGGCGCAATGTCTCCGCCCGCATCGGTACCTTGTTGATGATGGCGACGGCGGCACCCGCAAGCCGCGGCACGATCTCGCGCACGGCCGTTTTTTCATGCTCGATGTATTCGTTCTCGAACGCGAGCTTGCGGACCTTCGCCTTGAGCGAGGCGCGGTCCAGGAACACCACGCGCATCGTCACGCGGCGACGCCCGTCTTGGCCACGGCAACGTTGCTGGTCGCGCGCACGGACGAATGGGTGCGCCAGTAGCTCTGCGCGGCAGCCACGCCGCTGCCGGGCTCCACTTTGACGCCGACATCGAGCATGGCCATCTCGGCGCCCGCAATGCCGCCGAGCAGCATGAGCTCGTTGAGGTCACCCAGGTGGCCGATGCGAAACAACTTGCCGGCGACCTTGGACAGGCCGGCCCCCAGCGCCAGGTTATAGCGCGTGAAGGCGCGCGCGATGACCTCCGCCCCATGGATGCCCTCCGGCAGCATGATGGCGGACACGGTATCCGAGTACCACTTCGGCGCCGTTGCGCACAGCTTGAGTTTCCACCCCTCGAATACGGCGGCACGCACGCCGGCGCCGAGGTAGCTGTGGCGATGGAACACGTTTTCCAGCCCTTCCTCAGCCAGCATGGTCAGCGATTCGCGCAGGCCGTACAGCATCGGTATCGACGGGGTGTACGGGAAATAACCCGAGGCATTGGCGGTCACCATATCGCCGTAATCGAAATAGCAGCGCCGCGAGGTGGCGCTCTTGGCCGCTTCGAGCGCCTTCTGGCTGACGCAGGTCACGCCCATTCCGGCCGGCAGCATCAGGCCCTTCTGGGAGCCGCTGACACAGACGTCGACGCCCCATTCGTCCATGCGGAAATCGATGCTGGCAAGCGCGCTCACCGAGTCCACGAACAGCAGCGCCGGGTGCTTGACGCTGTCCATCGCCTTGCGAACGGCGGCGACGTCGCTGGTCACGCCGGTCGCGGTTTCGTTCTGGCACACCAATACGGCTTTGATCTTGTGCTGCTTGTCCTGCTCAAGCGAGGATAAATAACGCTCCACCGGAGCGCCTTCGCCCCAGGGAGTCTCCAGAATCTCTACGTCGAAACCAAGCCGTGTGCACATGTCGGCCCAAAGATGGCTGAACTGCCCGAAACGCGAGGTCAGGACCTTGTCGCCGGGATTCAGGCAGTTGGTGAGTGCCGCTTCCCAACAACCGGTGCCGGACGAGGGGAAGAGGATGGGGCTGCCGGAGGTAGTCTTGAACACCGGTTTCAGGGCGCTCAGACAGGCCCGAGTGAGTTCGGGGAAGATCGGCGAGCGGTGGTCTTCCATCGCCACGGCCATGGCGCGCAGGACGCGGTCGGGCACGTTGGTGGGTCCGGGAACGAACAGAAAATTACGACCAGCCATGATAAATCTCCTTTGGCGATGTGGCTTCGTGCAGCCGTTGGCAAAACTTCGTCAGATGAGAGGCATCGCCTGCTTGTTGCTGCCAAGAGTGGCCCGTTGAAACAGGCCCGGTTTCCCCATGAACCACGTGTTTGCAGCTAATAGAAACGCTGATGGGATCAGCCCGTTATCGGAACGCCCAGTCTATAATTCTCAGCATCTCTTAGCGTCAGCTTTGGCAAGAAACGAGACTACCCCCCCCTCAACATCGTTTCAGTGCGAGACAATCTAGGGCGTTTGGGTTACTCAGGTACACTCACTTAAACTTACCTCAGTGTTAAGTAAGTCTTAATGAAGAACCTTGCGCGAGCTACGGGTGTCTGCCTCGCAGATTCTTCACGGAGAAAGCCTTTTCCAACGTCAACGTTGGAGTATAATTCCTCCCGTCATCCAAACGCACCACTCCTCTCCATGGTTATGTCGCGTACTCGCCGCAGCACCCGTTCCGAGCGTACCAGTCCCACTATCGCTTCGAAGTCGCCTGCGAAGGCGGCGCGTGCAGCCACCGGGCGCGTCAAGATTGGCGCGGCAGCGGCCACGCTGCACACCACCACCCGCACGCTTACCTTCTACGAAGACGAGGGGCTTATTCGGCCCAAGCGTACCCCACGAGGCACGCGGCTTTATTCCCAGGACGACATCAAGCGCGCCAGCATCGTGCAAACGCTGTCGGGAATTGGCGTGGGCATGCAGCGCATCAAGCAGATTGCACTGGCACGGCAAGCGTGTAACAGCGGCAAGGAATCCAGCCACAAAATCGTACCGATGCTGGAAACTCTCGAACACGAATTGGCGGACAGAATTGCCAAACTCACGGTACTGCAACAGGACGTACGGCGCGGCGCGGAGTTGATCCGAACGTGCTGGTACTGTACGCGCAAACCATCGCGAACCACCTGTACGGTCTGTCCCGTGGAGGCCAGCCTAGACGACTCACTTACTGCTCGGTTGGTCTGGGATCCCGACCGCGGCGACTGACGCTGCGCAGGTGTCCCCGGTCGTACGGGCGGGGGCAGACCCCGGGGCAATCAACTCGACACTTGCGTCCGGCCGTCAAAAGAGACCAACAATCTGGCCATCAGCGCTGACATCAATGACATTGGATGACGGGACTTTGGGAAGGCCCGGCATGGTCATGATGTCTCCACACACCATCACGATGAACTCTGCGCCCGCGGCTAGGCGTACCTCGCGGATGGTCACCATATGACCGGAGGGTGCGCCTCGTAGTGCGGCGTCGGTGCTGAACGAATACTGCGTCTTGGCGACACAGATCGGGAAGTGGCCGTAGCCGCTTTCTTGAAGTTCCCGAATCTGCCTGCGAACCTTGGCGTCGGCAGTGATGTCAGCGGCGCCGTAAACATCGGTGGCAATAGTTCTCATCTTCTCCCATAGCGGCGCATTCTCATCATAGACATAGCGGAAGTCGTTCGGCCGTTCGCACATGCTAACCACCCGTTGCGCCAGCTCAGCGGCCCCTTTGCCGCCTTCCGCCCAGTGGCGAGCCACCACAACGGGAGTGCCTAAGGCTTCGCAGCGGTTCACCAGCAGTTCGAGCTCGGCCGCGGTATCGTGGGTGCGGTGATTGATCGCCACCACACATGGCAGTCCATAAACGGACTGCACATTGCGAATATGCCGTTCGAGATTGGCAACGCCTTTGGCCAATGCAGCAAGATTCTCCTTGCTCACGTCCTTGACATCGATGCCGCCGTGATATTTCAGTGCGCGGATCGTCGCCACGATCACAACCGCGTCCGGCCGCAATCCGGATTTGCGACACTTGATATCGATAAACTTTTCGGCACCCAGGTCGGCACCGAAACCAGCCTCGGTGACTACATAATCGGCAAGCTTTAGCGCCGCCTTCGTGGCGATCAGCGAATTGCAGCCGTGAGCAATATTGGCGAACGGGCCGCCGTGAATCAGCGCCGGGTTGTTTTCCAGCGTCTGCACCAAGTTAGGCTTGATGGCGTCCTTCAGAAGTGCGGCCATCGCCCCATGGGCCACCAGTTGCGACGCGAGTACCGGTTTTTGGGTCCGCGTATAGCCTACGACGATGCGGCTGAGGCGCTCGCGCAGATCGGAGAGGCTCTCAGCGAGGCAGAAGATCGCCATCACCTCCGAGGCGACCACAATGTCAAAGCCATCCTGCCGCGGAAAGCCATTGCCGGGCCCACCCAATGCGACGACGAGGTCGCGCAACGCTCGGTCATTCATGTCGACCACACGCTTCCAAGTTATACGACGCGCGTCGATTTCCAGTTCGTTGCCGTGATGGATGTGATTGTCGATGAGCGCAGCCAACAAGTTATTGGCCAGCGCGATGGCGGCGAAGTCGCCGGTGAAATGAAGGTTAATGTCCTCCATCGGAACCACTTGGGCGTAGCCACCACCGGCGGCACCGCCTTTCATGCCAAAGACCGGACCGAGCGACGGTTCGCGCAAACAGATCATCGCTTTCTTGCCGATGTGATTCAGTGCGTCGCCCAGACCGACAGTGGTGGTCGTCTTGCCCTCCCCGGCCGGCGTCGGGCTAATCGCGGTGACGAGGATCAATTTCCCATTTGGGCGGTCTTTCAGACTCTCAAGGTACTCCAAGCTAAGTTTGGCCTTGTGGTGACCGTAAGGCTCCAGGTGGTCCGCGGGGATACCCAATCGGTCTTGCGCCAGCTCCACGATGCGGCGCATTTTGGATCGCTGGGCGATATCGATGTCGGACATCATAGATTTGGGCCTTTATTAGAAGGTTAAAGAGGCAGTGGCATTGACGACTGCGGGTTCCCGCGGTCGCGACTTGGGGTCCCCGGCCGTTGCGCGCTGGGCGCTTCGCAACGTGTTGTGCAACAGCATGGTCACCGTCATTGGGCCAACGCCACCCGGTACGGGCGTGATATGACTTGCCTTTTGCGCGACAGGCTCAAAATCAACATCACCCACCAACCGGCCATTGCTAAGCCGGTTGATCCCCACGTCGATGACCACAGCACCGGTCTTGACCATTTCGCCCTTAATCAGTGCCGGCTTACCCGCCGCGACAATGAGGATGTCTGCCAGGATCGTGAACTGGGCCAGATCGCGCGTCTTGGCGTGGCAGATGCAAATGGTGGCGTTTTGTTGCATTAACATCAGCCCCATGGGCTTGCCCACGATGTTGCTGGCTCCAACGATCACCACGTTTTGCCCCTCAACCTGGATGCCCTCGTGAACCAGCAGCCGCTGCACGCCGTAGGGTGTGCAAGGAGGGAAAACGTTGTCACCCACGACCAAAGCACCGACGTTGTATAGATGAAATCCGTCCACGTCCTTGGCCGGAGAGATCGTTTCGAGCACGGTACGAAGGTTGAACTGACGAGGCAGCGGCAACTGCACCAGGATGCCGTGCACCGAAGGGTCAGCATTTAGCTGATCAATCAGTGCGTACACTCGTTCAGGCGATACGTCGGCGGAAAACTGGTGGCGACGCGACGCAATGCCAACATCGGAACAAGCTTTGACCTTCTTGCCCACGTACACCAGGGAGGCAGAATCGTCACCCACGAGAATGACTGCAAGGCCCGGGGTCACACCCAGGTTTGTCAAGGCCCTTACCTGGTCGGCGAGTTCGCGCCGGATCTGCTTCGCGATCGCGTTGCCGTCGATGATTTTCGCGGTCATGTCCCGACGCGTCAGCGGCTCACAACGATTCGACGCTCGGAGTCGACGATCTCGAAACGACCTTCCTCGAGTGCCCGCGCGAATCGAGCCGTCGCTTCAAACGCGCCGAACGGAAAGAAGTGAATCCGCGCGATGGCGTTTTCGGCGTCTGCCTGCCTCGCTCGCGCCAAGCCGAGCAGCACCTCCGACGGATCGACCGCGCTCGCAAGGCGAAACATCTTGGTCCCTTGCTTGAGCAGCACGTTGATCGAATTGCCGACGCCGCAGTTGCGCGCGTGCTTGAGCAGAGTTGTGATACCGGCCAAACCTGCCAACCCGACGACGACCGGGAGATGGTTGCCTGCCGCTCTGACTTGCCGCTCCCACCGTGCGATGGGCGCCGCGTCGAAGCAGAACTGAGTCGTCAACTCCACTTCGGTCCCTGATCGCGCGGCGTATTCATTTTTTAGCACCAGCGCTTCTTCGAGCGCGGTCGGTGAGATGTCGGGGCTGCCCTCGGGGTGCGCTGCCACGCCCAATCGTCGAATCCCGTGGCGTTCGAGCAATCCAGAATTGAGTACCTGGATGCTGGCGGCAAACGGACCCTTAGGCTCAGATCGCGCGCCGCCTATCACCAGCACCTGCTTGACATCCGCTTCACCGCGTAAGCGCGCGAGCATATCAACCAATGTCGATTCGTCGCGGATACCGCGCGAAGCCAGATGCGGTACGGGTTCCAAACCGGCAGCTCGCAATTTCCCTGCCGCCGCCACACTGGCCTCGAATTCACTGCCGGCCAGCCAGGTAACGTAGACCCGCGTGCCCGCTGGAAGATGCTCCCGCACAGCCGTTCCAAGTTTCTCTGTTTCCCGGGGTGTAAGCTCCAGGCTCCAGTTGCGCGCCAGGCCGCGCACCTCGTCGTACAGCGATGGCTTCGTCGTTTGGCAACCCACAGTGCAAGTGTCATCGGGTGAGGCAACGTTTCGCATCGCGTGCTTGTATCCGTAGAGTCGCTATCAGTGTTGAGATCTGCACTACGATCTGATTCGTGATGCAGCGTGCCGTCATCTTATTGCAATAGTGAACCGTAATCAATGTTATACGTGGACGTACGATTTCGTCAATGCACGATATGCCTCTCGCACGAAGCTCCTGGTCCCTTCGATGGATTTTCCGCCCCACCGCGCGGTGTACTTCGACTCCGAATCGAAAAAACGCAGCGGAGCCGCACTTTTGGTGCCGGCCTGATGCGGAATCGCAATAAAAAAACGAGACCCTTTGGGCTTGCCGGATCTAGTCAACGGCTGACTACAGCTGGCGTCTAAGCGCGGTCGCGAGTGGGCTACTGGGGAACTTGTAAATATCGGTGCAGCGTCACCGTGCCGGCGCCGATGCCCCACTAGTCCGCTTCGTGTCGCGAACACGTTTTACCGACGGCTCGAGTTCCTCCACGTCGGCCCTGTTTCTGCATACGGCCGAATGGACCGTCGCAGTACAGACCGCAGGTCGCATGAGAATCAGCTACTACCGCCGAAATACTTGGATTCATGGGCGACCGACGGAGTCGCCCAGCAACCGTGCGCCGTTCATTGGCTCACAATCTGAGGCTCCGCCGCAGCAAGCACCCCCATCAGTCTCTGCTGCGCGCGGAACGGAACGTGGGTCCGATCCATGGCCATGTACAGATCCTCCGCCAGCGCGTTAAAGTCGGCTTCGCGGATCTTCATACCAGCATGCGTCGATTTCATATCCCTGCCGGTGTACTTCTGCGGCCCACCGCTGGCCATGCCGACCTGAAGTACCAGCAGTGCCTTCAATCGTGCAATATTGGCATTGGCAAAGAAGTGATTAATGCGGCTGTCGGCTGCAACGATGCTGATGAAGTTATCAATGACATTGGTGATGCCCGGCTCCTGGCCGAGTTGGTCGTAGAGTGTTGCGCTCGCCGGAGCCACCTGCGCGGTGGCGAGCGTCACTGCCGTCGCCGCGGCGACAATCATCATTTTTCTTGCGAATTGCATGCGGTCCTCCAAAGTAATCTGTTGCAAATTGCAGAACGGTTGCTCGACGCGCTAGACGCGCTAGACGCGGCGCTATCAGAAACCGGCCCTGATCGACACGTAAAGGCCGTTCGAATCCGGGGATCCCACGACATTGTTCACGAACAGATAGGCGACCGTTAGGTCCACGTTCTTATTTGGAGCGTAGGCAAAGTAAAGATCGTACGCGTTGTCCTCGCGGAGCGTATTTCCGAGCCCGAGATTATTGCTCAGCGTCCTGAGATTATTCGGGCGGGTGCGGTATTCGACACCCACCACCGTTCGTACATTCAGCAGGTACCCAACAGACAACTCGCCTTCCGGAGAGTAGTTGTTCTTGTCGCTGCCGCAAACCGCGGTATTGCCGCAACCGAAGCCGGCTAGGCCAAATTGGTTGGCCTTGGTAAAGCGCAACGTTGCATTTGCCAGCAGGCTTTGCGAGAGAAACACCTTGGTTGCCGCAAGGTAAAAATCAACACCGTTGCTGCGGATGTCCGGAATATTGGAAGTGGCCGGCAGCCCGAGGGACCCCTGCAAGGCTTCTACGACATGCTTGATATCCGAGTTATGCTTGTATTGCACGCCGACGGCGATCTGCGGCAACCAGGAGTCCTGGCCATAGACGGCGCTACCCAAAAGTCTGAGCTTGGCGCCAACGACGTCTTCGCTGATGGTATGCCCGCCGTTGAGGCTGCCTGCAACACCTCCGCTTAAAGCCACGTTGACATAGGAGAGTTCGAATCGATCGAAGAGACCCACGGCAACGCCCGCCGCGTTCACCTGATAGTTGCCAAGATTGGCGTGAGTATAGTGTGCGTCGGCACCCACACCGTCGCGAGTCTCATAACCCGTGATCAGCGCCCACGGCACTAAACCGCCTCCCCCGGCGCCCTCCAGTTCTGTAACGCCACCCGTCAGTAAAAGCTTGCCTTCATCGGCGCGAGAGTCGGTTGGCACAGAGAGTATTGTGAGCCCCACGAGGAGCGCTGCGCGCAAGTACCCGTAAACCACGTTCCGTCTTTTCGATCTGATCACTGATCTTCCCCCCTTCGTTTAGTTCTATTTTTGCTACTGCACAACGACCTTGCCGATCATGTAACTGTGGACGCCGCACTCGTAGGCGTAGGTGCCCGCGGCCGCTGAAGGCCTTTTGCAAATTGAATACCGATGGTCTTCTTGTTTGTCCCCCAGTCGCGGCGTACAGGAGCTGGTGCATTCACCAGTCACTATAGGTCTCAGCGACAACGACCGCCCACGCCGAGCACTCAGTGGCTCCTCTGTAAGCGACCTGGGTCGCCACTCCTGGGGCTCTTCCGCGGGGCCACCTCATTGGAACTCGACTGATCGCTCGAGGACGGTCTTACCCGGCCTCGCACTTTCCGAGGTGATCATTTCGAATCGCGTCTATCGCCTAGATCGGAGGATTGGGCCTTAGAAATAGAAGTACGCCGCCCTGAACACACCACCACTTGCCGACATGAAAAAGAGCATGGGGATCGAGAGCAGTGTGTTGATCCTCGATGCCAAGAATGCAATGCGGCGCGCTCTGCTCTTCGCTTCATCATCCACCGGTCTCATACCGAGGATTTTCTGCTGATTCGGCCAGATGAGCACCCAAACGTTGAACAACATGATCGTGCCCAACCATGCGCCCACACCGATCGGTACGTACGCCTTTGACTGGAACAAAAAAGCATCGAACAAGTGCGTCCCCAATAGAGAGGCGCCAGCGATCCAGGTAATAACGGCCGCCCATCGGAAGAACAGCAGCGCCCGCGGCATGACATGCCTGCTAATGCCAACTGCCGTACCATCGGCGGCGGCCGCCTTGGCCGCCGCCGCATTGACGAAATTGAAGTAATACAGCAGACCAATCCACATCACGCCTGCACCGATGTGGATCCAACGTCCAAGCGCATAGTGAACGAAATCCATGGCTAGCCTCCTACGATCGAGCGGACGAGGAAATATAGGACTGCCGTTAGCGCAAATCCGGATATAACCGTGCCCCAAAGAGAATCGAGTGGATTTTTCATGAAAAACGTTCCTTGCTCGCCTTCTTGATTATTGGTCACAGAAGAGCCCAGGGATCTATGGTGGGGCTCTTGCTCGGGTGGCTCGATTCGGCCGAATCTCCATGCTCTGCGCGCTTATGTAGTGCAGTCAGTGTGGGTTTGTGCGTGACCGCGTGCGCTTTGGCTTTACTCGAATGCTAACCCTGCCACTTCGATAGTAAACGTATAGGTACGATAAAGTCAATTTACGCAGACCTCGGCTAGCTTTCGCAAGCGCCTCGGCGCCTCCTCCGTAAATACCCCTTATTGCGTCGTTCTCGAACGGTGAAATATCCGGCGCCAAGCCGTGAAGGATGCCGCGAGAAGCGCGGTTCCGGCCGCTACAGCGACAGGAAACTCATTGCTTGGATGTGAAATGACGAAAGGTAACAGCCCAACCGCAAGGGCGGGCGGCAGGTGCAACTTGAAGGCGTGCAAGATAACAATACTACAGCCGATGCTTAACGCAGCGGCCAGCGGGCCGACGCCGAACACACCAACGAGGATCACCCCGGAGGCCGCGCTCGAGGTGCACACGAGCGGCACGACGAAGGGTCGCCCAGCCCACGGACAGGTCGAGGCACGGGCGAACATCTCGAAGCCGATGACGACGAGGGGCGGGAAAAGTAAAAGGCGCCATCCCGTGAAAACTATCAGGGTGAGCGCGGCGATGAGGAACAGTAAAAAGAAGGGAATCCAGGTGTAATCGCTCGGTGCCCGCTCACTGACATCGCCAGCGCCAGCGCGACCGCTGGTTGCCGGCGGCAGCGGAACAATCCGTCGCCGCACCTGTGACAATATCGCTAGTAACGATAGGCCGGCAAGGAGCGACGGCGGATACCACCAGCTAGGTTCACCGAGCGTCAGCGGGAGCAGACCTGCGGAAATCGCGGGCGTAATCGGGGAACGCAGCAGCCGGATGATGATGAGGGCGGCGCCGATCGTTGCCAGAACCGATACCGCACCATAGGCAAAATGCCGCGTGATCAGTGTGCCGGCCAGACCCGTGAGCAATGGCGTAATCACGAGCATCCACGGCGCCCTCGCCCAGATCCCATGCGGTCGCCTCAGGATGTCATGGGAGAGCGCTCCCAGTTCAGGAAATAGGACGAATGAGAGTCCCGTACCCGCGCCGATGGCGGCAATGAGAGCAATGTACGATGTCGTCGCGAGCGTGGCGAGCCAGGTGGCGCGATAAGAGACGGCGGATCGTGACTGCGGATTGGGCTCTGGCGATTGCAATAGAATTCCTTGGCCTCGGACAATGATCCGGTACCCATGCACCGGAACGCGCTGCGGGCCGGTCAGAAGCTCTTACTCACAGTGAACCGAACCGTGCGGGGCTCGAGCGGATGCACATGCCGGTCAGCGACACCCGCGGCGGGCTCCCCAGGCAGCCGGTCGATGTACCAGAATTCGGCCGCGTTCGCGTGAACGTCGAGAATGTTGTAGAGACCGAGCCCGGCGGACCAGCCACTGTCGAACGAATAGCGGAAGTCCCCGTTCCATTCACCGTAGCCGGATCCTTGGACGACGTTGTCGGAGGACAGCGGAAACGCGCTCAGATACCGGTATTCCAGACCGCCGCTCCAGCGGCCGAGATTCTTGATGTAAGCCGCGAACGACCCGGTCGCAAAGGGGGCATTCGGCAGATATTCCCCGACGTGCCCGGTACCGTCGTCATAGGGTCTCTTGAAGCGTGCGTGATTGGCCGAGTAGCTGCCGTAGAATTCGAGCCATCTTAACGCCTGGTAGGTGATGTTCAGCTCGACCCCACGCCGACGGCTCGAGGGACCGGCGTTGTCCTGACCGATGTCCGCGTTGTAGGTGGTCTCGGACTCGGCGTCGAGGTTGAACAGCGCAAGGGTCACCATCATCTTGCGTGTGAACTGCTGCCGTATGCCAATTTCCTCACCGGTTTGGGAGGCGAGCAGCGGCGCGACGACTCTGTTGACCGTCCCCTGATTCACTCCGCGCAAGTCATCGCTGCGGAAGCCCTTACCTGCACTCAGATAGAACTCCGTCGTATCGACCGGCGTGAAGATGAGGCTGCCTTTCGGCTGGAACAACGCCGCGCTGGCGCTGCCGCGATTCGTGCCGGAGTCATCGCCCGAATAGTAGTCCTCCCGCAAACCGATAACGCTGCGAAACCAATGACTCCAATGGGTCGAGGCCGTGTGAGAACGCTGTTTGCAGCGGGGCTGAGTGAGCGATGCCGGCGAGGCTGATGCCGGAGAACGCGATTCAGCGCATTCTGTGAGGGGAGAAAAGAGCTTTCAAGCTCTGATTGCCGCCATGAGTGGCGAGCTTCCGAGGATCTGGATTGCTCGTTTCATGTTGTATGCGAGTACATGCAAACTCATCTCGGTACTCACGCGTGGCAATGTCTTGGTCAAGAAGTGCGTCGCTTCCATCCACGCTTTGAGCGTGCCGAAAGGATGCTCGGCGGTCTGGCGTCGTATTCGTGAAGCCAGCGGTGTTCGGTTGAGCCGCTTTTGCATCGCATCGAGTACGTGCTCGTTCTCCCATCGCGCGATGCGCCGATAATCGCCGGTCGTGCATTGGGATTTAATGGGACATCGTGGGCAAGCAGACGACCAATATTTGTGTAGCGTTAAGCCGTCCTCAACGCGGGTGTAGCGCCAAATCGCTCGCTCGCCTGCGGGACATCGGTACTCATCCTTGGTCGGGATATAGCGAAAATCGGCTTTGTCGAAGAGCCCGGCCGCCTTGTTGCCGGACGTCTGCGGCTTGGGGACTAATGTCTTGATCCCCGCTTGCTCGCAATCGAGGATCTCTTCGCCTTTGAAGTAACCGCGATCGGCGAACACGGTCAGTTTATTCGTGCCGATCGCGTCGCGGGTCTGGTGGGCCATCGATGAGAGCTGATTGCGATCGTGGCCGACGTTCGTCACCTCATGTGCCACGATCATATGATGCTTGGTGTCCACCGCCGTCTGTACGTTGTAACCGACCATGCCGGTGCCGCGGCCGCTGGTGGCCATCGAGCGCGCGTCGGGGTCGGTCAAGGAGATCTGGCCGTCCGGGGCCTGCGACATCTGCTTGCCGATCTGCTTGAGCTGGCGCATCTGCTGTTTGACCGTCGCGACTTTCTCCTTAATATGCTCGACGCGAGCTTCCGTCACTAGCACCGGTTCACGATCCGCTCGGTCGAGTTCCGTCATGTAGCGCGCGATGCTCTCATCCAGTTGCTGCATCCGCGCCTTGAGCTTGCGGTCGGTGAAGTTTTTGTCGCGGTTGTTGACCGCTTTGAACTTGCTGCCGTCGATGGCCACGATCGCTTCGGAGAACAGCTTCAGATCGCGGCATAGAACGATAAACTCGCGACACACGCTGCGTATCGCCTTGCCGTTGTCCTTACGAAAGTCCGCGATCGTCTTGAAATCCGGCATTAGTCGGCCCGTGAGCCAAATCAGTTCGATGTTGCGCTGGGTTTCGCGCTCGAGGCGGCGGCTGGACTGAATCCGGTTCAAATAGCCGTAGATGTAGATCTTCAGAAGTGAGGCAGGATGGTAGCCGGGGCGCCCGGTCACCTCCGGCTGCATGCCGTCAAAGCCAAGTTCCTTCAAGTCCAGCTCGTCGACGAAAACGTCGATAACCCGCACTGGGTTATCCTCGGCGATGTAATCGTCGAGATGCTCCGGAAATAATGTGCTTTGAGAACGATCTTCGCCTTCGATAAATCGCTTCATCTGTCGCTCCCGCTACTCGGAAGAGGGAAGCTCCACGCTATCAAAATTATCAGCGTTTTCACACACCCTCGGTCGTCGCCTGCACGTACAGGCTGGTGTTGCCGAGGTGCACTTTGTCGGACTCGCTGAAGCTCAGGGGGTTGTCGGCGGCAGCGAGCGGCTGGTGGTTCCGGGTAGGCAGCCGTGACACGTTGACGTGGTCGAAGCGTGCTTGGGCGCCAGTGAGCCAGTCGGTGTTGATCCCGAAGATCTGCTCCGTTCGGGCATAGCTCAGTGCACCACCGGCCGTATTCCGGGCCTCGTGCTGCGCCTCTTGATCACCATTTAAGGGATCCACCAGATAGTGGGTGAAGTTATTCCACAACGTGAAGTGATAGCTGATGAAGTACGCGTTGGCCTGGAGCTGCCCCTCGCCAACTCGTTTGAAATACTGAGCCGATAAGCTGGCGCGTTGCGCCTGACCGCCATCGGAGGGGTCGAGCGAGCCGAATCGGTTGATCAGCCCCGCGGTGATCGCGCGAACAGGCTGGTCCGTCGAGCTGTTCCATAAACCGTGATAGTACAAGCCGGTGATCGAATATCCGTCTCGCTCGTCACCGTTGCTGTAGCGCACGGCAGCGTTGACCTTGCGCTGATCATCTGGGTTGTCCCAGGGGCCGTTATAGTGCTGCCCTTCCAGGGCGCCAAGCAACTGCCCCTCGCCGAGCGATACCGAATCGGCAACAAACAGGCGTTGGAATCCGAGCGTACCCACGGTCGCCGTCGCGCGCGGCGCGATCTTGTTGAGATAGCTCATGTGGACGGATCCGACCGAGGAGAAATCCCCCTCGCTAGCGTAGTAGGTACCCTTGGTGTAGCGAATGTTGGTCGCCAGCTCCTCGTTGACGGGCATGCCGTCGATGTAGGTGCCGAGGTTCGTGCCGTGATCGAGGTTGAAGCCGCGCATCAGGTACTGATTCGCCTTGCCCTCGCCACTATGAGAGGTGACGACTAGACCGGGAACCGTCTCCAGCAGCTGCCCGGGGCGGTAGGCCGGCGTGAGCGCGAGCTCGTCATTGACGACGATACCCTCACTGGCGGTGGTTGCTGTTCCGATCAGGCCGCGACGCGCGGCGGTCACGACGACCTCCTCGAACTCCTCGGAGGCCTGCGCGGTGGCGAGCGAGTTGGCAACACCGACCATGGCCCGTTGCGGTGCGCCGGCCTGTTGCGCCATTGACAACGAAGCACCGAGGAGGATCGGGATACCGAGGAGCCCGAAACCCGGATACCGGCTGAAATCCGACCTTAGATACGAACGTTCACTGAACATCTATTTGTACACTGCGCAGCTCGCTCAGGAAAATACGCCGTCGCGCAACTGATCCCTCAAGAATCCTGAGTTCATCCCCCGATATCGTCGGCGACTTCGATTTCGTCGAATCGCTTCCATCGATATATGACATAGGAGGCACCCCAGGCCGCAACGAACAATCCGATGATCGCAAAGCCCAGCGCGTTAAAATGTTCGGCAAGATTACCCGCGATCTTCCATCCGCCGCGGGTCAGGTCCAGCTTGTGGGCTATCAACGCGGCTGTCTCGATGCTTCCGATAAGGACCGCGACCAGCGCTGAAATGCCTGTTATCGTCATGTTGTAGTAGAGCTTACGAATCGGTTTTACAAATGCCCATTCATACGCGCCGAGCATCAACACTCCGTCGGTCGTGTCGATGAGAGCCATACCCGCAGCGAACAGCGCGGGAAATACCAGGATAGTCGCAGTCGAAACGCCATGAGCCGCCTGGGCACCCGCGAGACCGAGCAGCGTCACCTCGGTCGCAGTGTCGAAGCCCAAGCCGAACAGGAAGCCAAGTGGCGCCATTTGCCAACCGTGTTGAATGAATGCAAATAGCGGCCGAAACAAGCGTGACAGCGGCCCTCGACCGCTCGCCAGGATGTCGAGATCATCGGCCGAATACCGGCCTCCCCTGCGCACCTGCTCGAAGCGACGCCAAACCGAACGCAGGATCAACAGATTCATCGCCGCAATTGCAAATAGAAACGCCGCCGAGGTTGCGGTCGCGACCACGCTTCCGATCCGAGAAAAACTTTCGAAGCGTCCCAGCGCACCGACCGTGAACGCGATGAGGCAAGCCGCGATCAGTACGACGGTCGAGTGCCCTAGCGCAAAGAAAAAACCGATGGTGATCGGTCGTTTACCGTCCTGAATCAATTTCCTGGTCACATTGTCGATTGCAGCGATGTGATCTGCATCAACCGCGTGGCGCAATCCCAGGCTATAGGCGAGCAAGGCGGTGCCGAGCTTCACCGAATCGCCCGAAAAGATCGCGAACGCCCAGACGCCCACGGCAATGTTTGTAGCAAATAGCGCTGCGTATAACGCGATGAGGCGTGTCTTCAGACCAAGCATGCATCAAACCCCTGCGTCAGCACGCGTTCGTCGAGTTCGCGCCCGATGAAGACGAGCTGTGTCCGCCTCGGCCGATCTCCCCACGGCCCCAGGGCGCTGGTATCGATGACCATGTGCACGCCCTGAATGACGATTCGTTCGTTTGCGCCCTTAAAGTTCAAAAATCCTTTCATTCGATACAATCGCGTGCCCTGCGTTTGAAGAGTGAGCGTGAGCCATGATTGAAATCGCTCGGCATCGATCGGTCGATCCGTCTCGACGCTGAACGAGCCGACACGCCCATCGTGAGAATGTCCGGGATCGAAGGTCTTATGCACGCGAGGCGATAGTTCCGCGGCACCGCTATCCCGCAGCGTCAGCGCGAACTCCTCGGGCAAGTGTTGGGTGAAGAGCCAATAGGTACCGCGCGTTTTGATGCGCAGAATGAACTGTGCTTCCGAGCCGTCCGACAAGTCGAGAAGCCGTGCTCGCAACTGTGGCGTAATCACCGCACCTGGGGCGTCGGACCCAACGATGTCGGAGAACAGGGCAAACACCCGCTCGGCGGCCTTGGTCGGATCGAGATCGTCGGCGACAAGCGACTCGCAGACGGCGATCTTCATCTCCGGGTCCGGACCTTCCTGCAGCGCCAACGTGTAATTCCCCGCCGGAAGGTCGTAGGCCCCCGCCCATTCAAATGGATACTCCGGCTCAAGAAACGCCGGCTTGTACTCGAGCGCCCGCGCAAGATCGAATCCGCCGATCCCGAGCACGGCGCTCATTGGGACCGATCCGCGTTGAGTGGGGTCGGCGCGCACGATTCGCGCCAGCGCGTTGATGGCGCGCACGCGCCGCTCCACTGCGTCGAGATCGACGGCGCTCACCAGATCCGTCTTGTTCAATACGATGACATCGGCAAATGCGATTTGGGTTCGCGTCTCCTCGCTGTCCTCTAGGTGTTGATCGAAATGCCGCGCGTCAACCATCGTCACGATTCCGTCCAGCACGAATTCCTTGCGCATCCCTTCATCTACGAAAAAAGTTTGCGCGACGGGGCCGGGATTGGCGAGCCCGGTGGTCTCCAGCACGATGCGATCGAACTTGTCTCGACGCGCGATCAAATTACCGAGAATGCGGATCAGGTCGCCGCGCACGGTGCAGCAGATGCATCCGTTATTCATCTCGAAAATCTCTTCTTCGGCATTGATCACCAGTTCCTGGTCGACGCCGATTTCACCGAACTCATTCTCGATGACGGCGATGCGCTGACCGTGGCTTTCGGTGAGGATGCGATTCAGAAGCGTGGTCTTGCCGGAGCCCAGGAATCCGGTCAGTACGGTCACGGGAATTCGATTCGTCTCAGTCACGACTGACACCTCCCGCGCTCCGCCCCGGGCGAAAACGCCTGGACAACCCATGCGAAATGAGCGCGGAGGAATACGAAAGGGGTGTCGCCAGAGGGAAGCGAGGGTTGCGGGGGCGCTTGTGCCACGTCCGCACCGATCGAAACCAGCATCAATGTACCAATCGCCCGCCGCGACGTTCGCAACATCATTGCCAGGCCGGTCTCCGGACTCACGAGCGCATTCAAATCATGCTGGCAAATCGCCTTCCCGCGTCTTTCTAAAGACGCAGTGGCTTTCGGATTCGCCGTCACTCGTTTACCGTTGCGGGGGCAGCGCCGGGTTTGGTTCTAGTGAACGACTAAAACACGCACCGGCTTCCCGTTTCACTCGCCGTCGCTCTCGGTCAATACCGAGAACAGCAGCAAAGCACCTGACAACTTCGCCGACGATCCTAACTGCCGCAATAAGGATTGGCAAGCTACAGACGCAGCCGATCGATGTCGCGCGGGCAGCCGGGCTATTCTCCTTCTGATAGATTATGGTGGCTGATTCAATGTGGCGGCGGCGATTCCCATCCATGAAAGTCTTTGTGAATTTGGAACCGATGAGGCGCTACCTGTGCCTTTGATGCAAACCAGCGTTGGCGCCGTTCACGCCTTGCCGACCCAGCGTATCGTGATCGCCGGCGGACCGGGGTCCGGCAAGAGCAGCTTGCTCCGGGCACTGGCCGCGGCAGGCGAGGTCTGCTACGCGGAGGTGTCGAGAGAGCTGATACGCGAACAGCTCGCCCGTGCAGGCCGACTTTTTCCCTGGGGCGATCTTCGGGGGTTTGCAATGGAATGCGGCGAACGAATGCACGCACAACTCACGGACAGCGCGCGTCATGGACGAAGTTTCTTCGATCGCGGATTACCCGATTTGATCGGCTACCTGAGCCACGGCGGGTGGAGCGCCCCGGATACCTGGCGCGCGGCCTCGCACGCGTACGCAGGGGCGGTTTTTTTTGCTCCTCCGTGGCGAGAGATCTACGTGAACGATCCCGAGCGGCCGCAAACTTTTGCCGAAGCGCAGAGTTTGAGCGCGCACGTCCGGCGCGCCTACCTCGACTGCGGCTTTCGTCTCATCGAGTTGGTGAAGAGCTCGGTACCGGATCGTCTGCGACAGGTCCTGCACTATCTCGACGCACATCAGCACGAGCGGGAGCATCGGTGACCTGACCTGCTCTCGCACAGCTGGCATCGCGATACGGTCAGCGGCAAATCCTTGACATACAAAGCCGTAAGACCGGCGCGCCCACTACGGTTCAGCCGCCGTTCCGCGACCGAAGCTTGTCCACAAATCGGTTCGCAATACCGGCGTGCTGACCGAAGTGGATGTGCAAATAACTGGCGAGCAAATTGCCGCTTACGAACCCTCCGAAGTCGCCGGCCGAGTCGGCCCTGATCCCGCGCACGCGCCATGCGGTGTCGGCTTCGGCGATCGGTTCATCGCAGACCCAAGTGCTATATCGAAATTCATGTCCGCGCAACCCTTCGCCGCCGTCAGCCAATAAGTTCGCGCTCAACGCCGTGGCATGCCGATAGCCCAGCGCGGCCAGCCTATCGGTCATGCGCGCTACCCCGGGAATGAGGCCGGCCATCGGCCAGCGACGTCCGTCGCTATCGATCACGCCTTGCGTGAGCACCATGAAACCGCCGCACTCGGCATAGATCGGCGCATCCCGAGCACGCAGTTCCTTCAGCGCGCGCCACAGTCCGACATTCGATGCGAGTGCTGAACCATGCAGCTCGGGATAACCTCCGCCCAGATAGACGCCGGCCGCCGTGGGACTGGGACGCTCACCGGACAGCGGACTGAAGAATTCGATCTCGGCCCCCGCCTCCCGCAAGAGCTCCAAATTCTCGGGGTAGTAGAAGCAAAACGCCGCATCGCGCGCGACGGCGATGACCGGTCGACGAGCGGGTGGAGCGTGACGTGAAATTGGCGTAGGTTCGGCGATGCTCGGCAATTCACCCGCCGTTCGCGCTATTTTCGCCACCGCGGCTATATCGAACCGGCGACCGACTTCAGCGGCGATCTCGGCAATGAGTGCGTCGGGATTCAGATGTTCGCCCCCAGGCACTAAACCCAGATGCCGCTCCGGAATCTGCAACCCGGAACGGCGTGGCAGCCAACCGAGCACCGGCAACCCGGTGATTGCCGTGATCGACTCGCCGCAGCCGTTCGCATGGCCCTCGGATCCGGCAAAATTCAGCACCACACCCCGCAATGCGAGATCGGGGTCGAATTGCCGGCAACCGAGCACGACGACCGCCGCGCTACGTGCCGTGCCGGCGATGTCGACGACCAGGAGGACGGGCGCGCCCAGCAGCTTGGCAATCTGCGCCGTGGAGCCCCGTTCGTCATGCCAGCCGCTGCCGTCGAAGAGACCCATGACCCCTTCGATCACCGCGATATCGGCGTCCCGGCAGGCGCGCACGAATCCCTCTAGAAGCTGCGCATCGTTCAACATCCAGGCATCGAGATTTCGACAGGGTCGGCCGGCCGCGCGTTCGTGATAACTCGGATCGATGTAATCGGGACCGCATTTGAACGGTTGAACGATCAAACCTTGCCCGCGCAAGGCGGCGATCAGCCCGGCGGTAATCGTCGTTTTGCCAACGCTCGATGCCGCGCCGGCAATCACTATTCGAGGGACATTGCGCGCAGATGTCATGGTGTGATCTGCACCGCCCGACGCACCGCCTCGTGCGCCGGCCGTCGCAACAGCGCAGGGACCCTGCTCACAGCGCCTCGAGGCGCCGATGGATGCGCAGCGTAAGCGTCGCCGCATCCAGGGCATCGAACGCAACATACTCCGCGCCGATCGCCTCCCCGAGTATGCGCGCGCGGCCCAAAACAATGGGCCCCGTCTCGCAATCAATGATCACCGCACCGGCGCAGGCCGTATGCAAGACCTTGCACGCGGCCAGGGCTTCCTCCCACGGATCTCCGCCGTCGACGCTGACGTTCGCACGCCCGTCCGTGAGAAGCACCAGCAATGCCGGGTCGCGGGTTTGCAATAGCCGTGCCGCATCCAGGAGTGCGCGCGCGAGCGGCGTCCGCCCGCCCGTGGGCACGTCGTTGAGCGCCTGCTCGATGCTGGCGATGTGTCGCGTGAACGGCAGGACGAGATCGGTGCCCTCGGCGCGAAATACCATGAGGGCAACCTCATCGCGTCGCTGATAGCTCGAGGTCAGCAATCCCAGCGCGGCGCCCTTCGCCGCTTCCAATCGACGCTGCGTTGCCATCGAACCGCTGGCGTCCACCAGAAACAGAACGTGGCTGAGACCAGGGCCCCGGCGTTCATGCTGCATGAGATCGGAAGCGGCGAGCGCCACTCCCTGCTCGACGCGAGCGCCGCGCTTCGCCGCCGCAGCCAGCGTCTCGGTGATGGCTAGGGTGCCGGTGTGCTTGAAGGGGATGGCACCGACGACGCGCTGTGAGGCCAGCGATTCCGTGCCGCGCCGCCCAGGTCGATCCCGATCGATCAGATCGGTTACCAGGCGAACAGGACCACGGTCAGGGTTCGCCGGCGCGACCTGCAGTCGCGGAATCTCGGCGGGGTTCGCCGCGGCTGTTGCGGGCGTCTCCTCGCGACCCGCGGCCCGATCTAGATCGGGCGGACGATGGCCGGTTGAGGCACGTGGTCGACTCATCGTTTTTCTCTGTCGCGTTCGATGCATCAGCGCTAACTCAGCGGCGCAACGGATGTGTTCCTCGCTGATCTCGGGCGCGGCCTGCCACGCCGCCAAGGCGCGTGCCGCTTTGATGATGGCGAGATCACCGCGAATGCCGTCCAGATGGTGCTCGACCGAGAGCGCGGCGACCCGGGAGAGATGGGCGTCGGTGATGAGCAGCGTCGTCAGCCGCCCTCTCGCCGCCGCGATCCCCACGCGCAGCGCGTGCTCCGAGGGCTGTGCCGCATCGAGAATGCGCGCGGGGTGATCATCGAAGGTCAGGCGCTGGCGGATCGCCGCGATCCGGTCGCTCTGCACCTGGAGTCCGTGCACTTGCACGCAAAGCCCGAAACGATCGAGAAACTGGGGACGAAGCTCGCCCTCCTCGGGATTCATGGTGCCGACCAACACGAACCGCGCCGCCTCGCCGGCGGAAATGCCATCGCGTTCGACCGTGACCCATCCGCCGGCGGCCGCATCCAGAAGAAGATCGACGATGTGGTCCGGCAGCAGATTCACCTCATCGACGTACAAGACTCCGCCGTCGGCTCGGGCGAGCAGACCCGATCGTAGCTCGGTCGAACCGTCCTGTAAGATCCTGGAGATATCCAGCGATCCCACCACTCGATCCTCGGTGGCGCCGAGCGGCAACTCGACGAACGGCGCCGCCTTCCCGTCAGGAGTTTTCGGTAGTAACGCGGCCATGCCGCGCGCCGCGGTACTCTTAGCCGTGCCTCGTTCGCCGGTGATCAAGACGCCGCCGATGGTGGGATCGACGGCGACCAGCACCAACGCCAGCTTCAGATCATCCTGTCCGACGACGGCGGAGAACGGAAAATCAGGTCTCATAGAGGCATCTCGGCAACTTGTTCAATGGTCGCTTCGCTTTCCAGAAGCGTGGCACGTAGCCTCTCGAGCGTCTGCGGTTTGGGCGCCCATAGCTGCCGCTGCTCGGCCTCGAGCAAACGCTCCACGATCGCATTCAACGCCCATGGGTTATCGCGCTCAAGGAAACGCCGCACTTCGCCGCCGGCAATGCTCTCTGCGATTCCCTCGAACATCCAATCCGTGACGATTCCCGCGGTCGCCGAAAAGCCGAACAACGAATCCACGGTTGCCGCCAGTTCAAGACCGCCGCGGTAGCCGTGACGTTGCATGGCATTGAGCCACTTCGGGTTCACCACCCGTGAGCGATAAACCCGCAAGGCCTCCCCTTGCAAAGTGCGAACTGCAGGACGCGAAGGATTCGATGAATCACCGAAATACGCTCGTGGCGTCGTCTCGGAAATCGACGACACGGCGGCCACCAAGCCACCGTGGAATTCAAAGTAGTCACTGGAATCGAATAAATCTTGTTCGAGATTATCCTGGTTGTGCAGCACCAGTTCGACGCCGGCGAGCTTGCGTCGGAACGACTCCACCGCCTCTACGCCATCGGCGCACTGCGGCGAGTAGGCCCACCCGCCCCAAAGCAAAACGGCTTCCGCAAGCTCACCGGCGTCGCGCCAGGCGCTGCTGTCCATGAGTTGCATCAGCCCGGTTCCGTAGGCGCCTGGCTTGGAGCTGAAAACCCGATAGGAGGCTCGACGCCGCGCCGAATCCACATCGCATCCTTGGGCCTGCAGGCCCAAGGTTTCCGCCAACCAATGCTTGCGCACGAAGTTTTGTTCGGCCGGTTCATCGAGAATCACGACCCGCTGAACGGCGTCGTCGTAGAGGTGCATCAGGGCCGGAAACGCATCGCGGAAAAACCCGCTGACCCGCAGAGTCACGTCGATGCGCGGATGGCCGAGTTCGGAGAGCGGAATGATATCGAGGCCGCAGGTGCGGCGGGTCTCGGGCTCCCATACCGGACGCACGCCCAGCAGCGCCAGGGCCTGCGCGATATCGTCCCCGCCCGTACGCATGGTTGGCGTTCCCCAGATGCTCAGCGCGATACTCTCGGGCCACCGGCCTTTTTCCGCGAAATGACGGGCGAGCGCCCCGCGCGCGAGCGCTACGCCGGTCGACCAAGCGGCCGGTGTGGGCAGACCGCGTGGATCGACGGTGTAGAAATTACGGCCGGTCGGCAATACGTGCGCCATGCCGCGACTCGGCGATCCGGAAGGTCCGGCAGGCACGTAGGCGCCATTGAGCGCCGCCAGAAGATGGCGCGTTTCATCGGTGGTTCGCGCCAAGTTAGGCGCCAATGTCTCGCACACGAATCGCAAGGTCCGCGACAACAGATCTGTCGCCACGGCGGCGCTCAGCCCCGCCGTGCACGGCTCATCCGATGGCGCAAACCGTCGCTCGATCAGGCTGTCGACGCAGGCCGGCAAGAAAGAGCACTCCGTCAAATCCCGCAAAAGCGCCCGCGCCAACTCATCGACGGCGGTTCTGACCTGCCCCACTGTGACAACGCCGCTCACCCAGTCCGACAGGACCGGCGGCAGTGGGTCCGACCACACCCCCAGGCTGTCGCACAAGGTTGCCGGATCGATTCCGCCGGCGCGAGTTACCGCGTCGATCAAGGACGGGATATTGCCGTTAGGGCTGCGCAAGATTGCAAACAGCAGATCCACTAACGCCGAACCCTCGGGCGGCGCACCGAACACGTGCAGGCCTCCCCGTATTTGGGCTCGGCCCAAATCGCATAGATAGGCATCGAGATCTTCCAATAGATGTGCAAAGCCCCGTCCCGACAGCCGTTCCAGCGCGCGCGGAATCCCCTGCTCGGTAACGCGCTCGTCCCACGAGTGCTCATGATCGCCGTGCCGTTCGAGCCGGATCTGTTTGAGATCATCCTCGAGTCGCGTCGTGCGCACGAGATCCCAGATTTGCCGGCGCAATACCGGGAGTTTGTTGGTATCAAGCACTTCAGCGCGATAGTATTCCTCGACCAGGTGCGAAAGCGTCGCCAACGGACCGCACGTATCCGCATGCGTCAACGGCGGCACGAGATGATCCACGATGACGGCGTGCGTGCGGCGCTTGGCTTGTGCACCTTCGCCGGGATTATTCACCACGAACGGATAGATGAGAGGCAGATCGGCGAGGAGCACGTCCGGCGCGCAATCGGCGGACATCGCAAGGCTCTTGCCGGGCAACCACTCGAGCGTGCCGTGCGTGCCGAAGTGAACGATCGCATCGGCTCGCCACTCATCGGCAACCCACCGATAGAACGCTGCGTAGTGATGGCACGGAGGTAAGTCCGTTGCGTGATACATCGCGTCCGGATCGACACCGAAGCCGCGCGGCGGCTGGATCGCGACAATCACATTGCCGAACTTGAGGCCGCTGAACAAGTAGTCATTGTCGTCGGAATACGGTTCGTGCAGGGCGAGCAGAGGCGAGCGACGCGCCGATTGCCGATCGCCGCGCCAGAACGGCGGAGCGAGCGTCGGCCCTGCGAGGGTCGGCGTGCCCCACATGTCACATAACGGCGTCTGAAACCCCTCGGATTGCGCACGGAACCATTGTGAATAGCGCCTGCGCGGCATGCGCCATGCGGTTGACGAATCGATCGGATGCTTGTCGTCGTAACAGCCCTGGGCCAGCAGTTGCGTCATCAACGCGTCCGGCGAGCGCGGCAACGCCCCCACCTTGTAGCCTGCCGCGCGCATGTCGGCGAGCCATCGCAGCAGCGAAGCCGGCGTATCCAGGCCCACCGCGCCGCCGATTCGCTGTGCTTTTCCGCCGGCATTGCTGAGCACAATAGCTATTCGTTTCTCGGAATTCGATTTACTGCGCAACGTCGCCAACCGGCGGGCGAAATCAGCGACGCGCTGTATCCGCTCAGGGTCGGGCACATACCGATGATTTTCCTTGAACGAGATGGGCACCGTGATCAAGCGTCCATCACATTCGGGCAAGGCGATATTCATCGCTGCCTCCGTGGGACTTAAGCCGCGCGCGGATTCGCTCCACTGCGCGCGTGGCGTCCCGCAACAAATCGCCTGAATCAGGGGCGCGCCGATCGCCTCAAAAGGCGTGGACCCAGAGTCCGGCAGCGCAGGTTCCGGCGAACTCAACGCGAAGAGCGGAAAACTCAAGGTATTGACGATAATGTCCGGAAATACGGTCAGAAGGCGCAGCGCGAGTGGTATTCCCGTCGAGTCGCGATCGCGCAAGGAACTCGTGAAGATGCCGATCGCGGCAAAGCCCCGGCTTTCCAACGCCCGTAACGTAAGATCCACGAATTGCAGATTTCCGCTGAGCACATGAGCGCGATAAAATAAGACGCTTGCCACGGGTCTGTCGGGTGCTCGATGACTGGTCCAGTCCGCGGAATTTGTCACCAGCAGGTCCGGGTGATACAGGCCGTGAGCGGGCATCGCCTGGGGTGGGTCATATCCGATGACAATTCCGAGGTGCTCCGCTGCCGCATAGCGCAGGGCTTGAGCCACGTTCCTCACGCCGCCGGCCATGAAATAGGAGGTCAGATTCGATGCGAACTCCGGCGATACGTTTGAAGTACGCGGCAGAATATCGACGCTGCCTGGAACACCGCTGATCACGACCAGCCCCCACCCTTCTTGATGCGCCAAGCCGATGAGATCCGCAAGCCCCGGCACCGAAGAGACGGTGCCGTGAACGCGCACGATCGCCAACAGTTGCGGTGAACGTTGCGCGCCGAACAGCGCAAACAGCGCACTTGCACTGTCGAGGCCGATGAGGGAGTGGCCCACGATGGCCGGGAAACCGGTCGGCAGGTCGGGACACGCTCGTTCGAGCGCCAGCAGATCCGTCTCTGCGTGCGAGAGCAACACAAGACCTTCCGTGATCACGGGAACACTCGGCACTGAGTTTTCGGGAGCGGCCGCCGCACAAGAATGCGCTAAGCCCGACAATGCGGTGGCGACGGTCGGAAAATCGTCGGCGTCGAGTACGGCACTCGCGTACTCGATCGTCAGACGGCGTTTGTCTGCGTCGTCGATCGGCCCAAACCAGCGCAGCGTCTCGCCGTAACCCAATCCAACTGCAAACCGGTCGCCCGCGTCGTCGCTCCGCGTTACGCGCTGCAATACGATTCGCGGTGCATGCACACTCGCCTGCCGCGCATCCAGCCAATCCTGCCAAACGGAATCGTCAACGGCCTGTGTCACGACTAAAATCCGAATGCGGGATGGCGTCGAACTCGTCGGGTTTGTCATGCGCGTCACCAACTCCGAGGTCAAAACTCGATGCCCGCCTGCGCGCGAATGCGTTGCAGCTTCAACGGATGTTTGATCAGGCTCATCTCGGTCACCAAGTCCGCGCGCTCGATCAGTTCTTCCGGCGCATTTCGTCCGGTGAGGATCACATGGGTCTTTGGCGGCCGCCGGTTGATACCGGCCAATACCTGCTCGATCGATAGGTAGTCTTTCTTCAGCGCTATATTGACCTCATCCAGCAGCACGAGATGGAACTCCGGGTCGGCCAGGTAGCGCGCCGCAACCGCCCATCCTGCCTGTGCGCTGGCCTTATCGCGGACCTTGTCCTGTGTTTCCCATGTAAAGCCGTCGCCGGTCGCATGAAATAGAAGTTGGCTGCCCCACGACTCGAATGCTCGCTTCTCAGCGGGTTCCCAGGCCCCTTTGATGAATTGCACAATCGCGACCCGATAGCCGTGGCCCAAACTGCGCAGCACCATCCCCAATGCTGCCGTGGTTTTGCCCTTCCCCGCCCCGGTGTGAACGATGACGAGTCCGCGATCGGTGACAGTCTCTGCCATGCGCCGATCTTGAATGTCCTTGCGCCGCTGCATACGCTGTGAATACGCATCGCCGCCGGCGCCTTCGGTGTCCTCGGGAGGTGGCTTGTGTTCCGTCATTGTCGCCTCAGTTTCCGCGCGAATCGGTGTCGGACCGCGGATACACGAAGCAGGGCGCCGCTGGCGCACCAGCATTGGCATCGGCTGAATGGGAGTGTGTGTGTCAATGACCCGCTTGAGGCAGGCCCGACGACGCGAGAACAGTGTCGCCGGTGCATGAGCACATAATCCAATTCGCCCACCGCGAAGGTATCCACTACTCGATGTCAGGCCGGTCTCCGGACTCGCGAGTGCCTGTGGCCAACGAACGTCTTCCCACGCCGCTAGCGGACGCAGTGACTTAAGTATTCGTCTTGACTCGCTTACCGTTGCGGGGGCAGTGCCGGAATTGAGCGCCAACTTGAGCGCTCGCACCGGCTTCCCGTTTCACTCGCCAACCCATCGTTGGACTAAAGCACCTGACAACGGATTCAGCGTAATCCATAACCGCGCCGACGACAATAGTTGTTCGGCGACCATGGGTCGTTGGCGCCGCAACCGTGGACCGACCCCCGAGGGGTCGAGCATCACTGGCTGATGCATCTCCATTGACAATGTAGCAGCGTAGCGGTGTACTACCACCGTTTGATGGCCTCTCTCAAGTGAGAGAGCGATGAGGGAATGTGGTACGCATCGAGCGCCGAAGCGCTCCGATACAAATCCACGGCTGCCCCCGCAACTGTAAGCGGCGAGCACTTGCCCGATGCCACTGATCTGTCCTATCGACAGGTCGGGAAGGCGGCAAGCTGCACTGACCCGCGAGCCAGGAGACCTGCCATCCTTTTGGTCGCGTGCCGGGCGGGGTGCCTCGGCGACGGTCGAGTTCATCTCGACTGTGCGGGAATCGGCAGCAGCCGATTCGCGCCGGTTCCGCACCCCGAGTACGCTCAATAGGAGCAACGGGGATGAGCGAGATCGAGCCGACCGGCAGGGCAACCATCATGGTGTGCATTACTTGCCGGGACACCGCGGATCCGACCGATGCGCCGCGAGCCGGCATCGCCTTGGCTGAAGCCACGGCTATCGCTGCCGCGAACGCCCCCGACATTTCGGTGCAACGGATCCGCTGCCTCGGCAACTGCGGTCGGGGATTGAGCGCGGCGATCCGTTGCGATAACGCCTGGACCTACGCTTTGAAGCGCGGCCTCGTTGCGCGCGTGCCCCCCATCAATTTTTGCGAAGAACCGCCGTGAATCCCTTGCGTCGCGGCGCCTGTCCCAGCATAGCGGAACCGATGTCTACCGGGGATGGACTGCTGATGCGATTGGTGCCGTCGGCACCGATCCCGCTCGACGCCGTTATTGCACTTTGCGACGCAAGCCGGACGCATGGCAACGGTATTGTGGAGGTGACACAACGCGGCAGCCTCCAAATACGCGGACTCTCGCCGACGACCGCACCGACATTCGCCCGAACCGTCACCGGACTGGGGCTGGGAGCCGTAGGCGGTCCGCCCATCCTGACGTCGCCTCTGCTGGGATTGGACTCGCGGGAGCACGTTGACCTTCATGCACTGGTCGCCGCCTTGCGTACCGAATTGACAGGCCACGCTCATATTGCATCAATCAGCCCGAAAGTGTCCGTGTTGATCGATGGCGGCGGCACCTTGCATTTGGACGACTTGGCGGCCGACCTGCGATTGCGAGCGAGTTCCTCGACTCGTTTCCACATGAGCATTGCCGGGAATGCCGCGGCATCGACGAGTCTTGGGTGGGTCGAACCGCATCAAGCAGTCAAGGTCATTGTCCATATCCTCGCTGCCATAGCGAGACGAGGCACGGCCGCCAGGGCACGGGATTTTGCGAGCGACGCAGACGTGCGCGCACTTCGCGCTTCGTTCGCGGATGTTCTCGACGACGGACCGCCGCCGCCGCCGCGATTGCCGGCCGAATCGATCGGTACACACCAATTGAAAAATGGACAAGTGGCCCGCGGGGTCGCCCTCGCCTTCGGTTACGTCGACGCCGATACGCTCAAACGATTTGCGCTTGCCGCAGCGCGCTGCGGCGCCAGCTCGATCCGGCCGGCACCGGGCCGTGCGCTGCTCGCCATCGGATTGAGCGTAACTGCGGCGGAAGAACTCGCCGCGGTCGCGAGGGCGGAAGGATTCGTGGTGCGGACCGACGATCCGCGCCGCTACATCGTCGCGTGTGCCGGCGCCCCGGCGTGTGGATCGGCGGCGCTCGCCACCCGGAAACTCGCACCGGACATCGCGAGGCTCGCAACGCAATTTCTCGACGGCTCGGTCACCATACACGTGTCCGGCTGCCCCAAGGGATGCGCGCATCCCGGCGCTGCCACATTGACTCTGGCCGGACCCGATCGACTCGTCGTGCAGGGCCGCGCAAGCGATACGCCGCACGGTACGATTTCTCCCGCGAATTTCATCGCCGGCTTGCGGCGTCTGCGCGCAGAACGAGAGCTGCCGCTCGCCGCTCTCGTTCGCGAGACGGACTTCATCTCGAGGCTCGGCGCGATACCGACGGTGAAGCCCATGGAAGGAGAGTCCGAATGACTGACTATCTGCGCGACGGTGCCGCCATCTATGAGCAGTCGTTCGCGATCATTCGTGCCGAAGCCGACCTTTCGCGATTTTCCGATGCGGAGGCGGATGTCGCCGTTCGGATGCTCCATGCCTGTGGCGCGGTTGAGATCGCCCAGAACATCGTATTCGCGGATGGGGTCGTCACGGCAGCTCGGGAAGCGCTGCACGCTGGAGCGGCGATCCTGTGCGATTCTGAAATGGTGAGCCATGGCGTTACGCGCGCCCGCCTTCCCGCGGGCAATGCAGTTATCTGTACCCTGCGCGATCCTGCCGTACCGGCGCTCGCCGAGAAGCGGGGAACCACGCGTTCGGCCGCCGCACTCGAGCTTTGGCTTGATCGACTCGAGGGCGCAGTCGTCGCGATCGGCAATGCGCCGACCTCCTTGTTCCGGCTGCTGGACATGCTCGACGAGGGAGCACCGCGTCCCGCGGCGATTTTGGGGATTCCAGTCGGATTCGTCGGCGCCACGGAATCCAAAGAGGCGCTCATCGCCAACCCGCGCGGCGTCCCCTTCATCGCCGTGCGCGGACGAGTCGGCGGAAGCGCCATGACCGCCGCCGCCGTGAACGGCTTGGCGCGGGCCGGCCTATGAGCGGCTCAGGAAGGCTGATCGGCGTCGGTGTCGGTCCGGGGGATCCGGACCTCTTGACGCTCAAAGCCGTGCGCGCGATGCAAAACGCGGACGTCGTCGCCCATTTCGCGAAAGCCGGAAATGCAAGCAATGCGCGGGCTACCGTCAGGCAGTTTTTGCGTCCGGGCGTGACGGAGCTGCCGCTCCTGTATCCGATCACGACTGAACGGCCGGCGACCGATCCTGAGTATCGGTCGGCGATTCAAGGTTTTTTCGATGAAGCGGCGACTGCGGTTGCGGCTCATCTGGACGCCGGGCGAACGGTCGCCGTTCTGTCGGAAGGCGACCCGTTGTTCTTCGGATCCTACATGCATCTTCACGTGCGCCTGATGAAGCGCTATCCCACCGATGTGATTCCCGGCGTGACCGGCATGTCGGGATGCTGGTCCACGGCCGGGCTGCCGATCGTTCAAGGAGACGATGTTCTGACAGTGCTGCCGGGCACGTTGAATGAGGCGGAACTCATCCGCCGGTTTCGTGAGAACGATCCAACTGTCGTCATGAAAATTGGCCGGAATTTATCGAAGGTCCGGCGTGCGCTGCTCGCGTCGGACCGCCTGGACAAGGCGACCTACGTTGAGCGCGGCACCATGGACGATGAACAGCTGATGCCGCTCGCCGAAAAACCAGATGATTCGGCACCCTACTTTGCCATCGTGCTGGTTGCCGGCCGCGCGTGGCATCCATGAGCGGGAAACTGACGGTGATCGGATTGGGTCCAGGCAGCGCCGGTCAACTGACGCTCGAAGCATCCGAGGCGCTGCAGGCCGCCGATGTCGTGTTTGGATATGGCCCGTATCTCGAGCGGGTTCCCCTTCGAGCGGGCCAGCGCCGCCAGGCCTCCGACAACCGGGAAGAAATCGATCGTGCGCGGCGCGCTTTGACGGAAGCGGCGGAGGGAGCAAGCGTCGCCGTGGTGTCGGGCGGTGATCCCGGAGTCTTCGCTATGGCCGCGGCGATCTGCGAGGCGCTTGAACGTGGTCCGGGCGCATGGCGCGACCTGGATCTCGCGATCGTGCCGGGCATCACCGGCATGCTCGCCGTTGCCGCCCGCGTGGGTGCGCCGCTGGGTCACGACTTCTGTGCACTGTCATTGTCGGACAACTTGAAACCCTGGCCCGTGGTTGAGCAGCGTTTACAAGCCGCGGCGAGCGCCGGTTTCGCCATCGCACTGTACAACCCCATTTCACGCTCGAGGCCGTGGCAACTCGACCGCGCGTTCGAGATATTGCGTACTCACCTTCCCGCCAACACGCCGGTGGTGTTTGGGCGCGCCGTGGGCCGCATCGATGAACGGGTACGCATCACGACCTTGGCGACGGCTCAAGGGTCCGACGCGGACATGGCGACCTGCATCATCGTCGGGTCGTCCGATACGCGCCTGGTTGAGCGACCGAACAAAACCGCGCTGGTCTATACCCCGCGATCGGTCGGGGCCTTCAGCACATGATCGAGCCACGCAATCGCCTCGCCGACGGTCGCCACCCGGTGTACCGGCAATTCCGGCGGCCGCCGCAACAAGATCACCGGGATGCCGAGCGTGCGCGCCGCAGCGATCTTGCCGTAGGTTGCCGCACCGCCGCTGTTCTTCGCGACCACGACGTCGATCGCTTGTGCGCGAAGCAACGCTCGCTCCTGTTCTTCGTCGAAAGGACCTCGGGCGAGAATATAGCCCGCATACGGGACCGCCAGCGGCGGATCCACCGGATCGACGCTTCGAATCAGGTAGTGGTGCTGGGGCGCCGAAGCAAAGTGCGCGATCTCCTGTCGGCCCACCGCGAGGAACACATTCCGGGGCTTGATGCCGAGCGTACGCACGGCCTCGAGCACATCGAGAACTTCGGTCCATCGATCATCGGCGACGGCGCGCCATGGCGGCCGGCACAGCACAATCATCGGGGTGTTCGTCTCCGAGGCGGCGCCGAGCGCATGAGCCGAGATCGTCGGCGCGTACGGATGAGTTGCATCGATCAATACGTCGACGGCGTTGTCGCGCAGGTACTGCGTGAGTCCGGCGATCCCGCCGAAACCGCCGCGCCGTACGGGTACTGCTTGAGCCGAAGGAGAGGCGGTGCGGCCGGCCAGCGACAAGGTCACCGCGACATCGGTACGGGCCGCGAGGTCTTGCCCGAGCTCTCGCGCCTCCGTCGTGCCTCCCAGAATGAGGATGTGTTTGTTCATGTCGCTCGCTGAACTCGCCAGTCCCCAGCCTGCCGCATTACACCCATGGCTGTCCATCGTGGCGATCGGCGAGGATGGCATCGAGGGTTTGAGCGCGGCCGGCCGGGAATTGATCCAATCGGCGGCCGTCGTCTTCGGCGGCGCGCGCCATCTCGCGCTCGCGGCGCCCTTGATTCGAGGCATTCCTCGACCGTGGCCGATACCCTTCGACCCAACGGTCGCGGAGGTACTGAAGCTTCGTGGCCGCGCGGTATGCGTACTGGCGTCGGGAGACCCTTTCCTTCACGGCATCGGGAGCCTCCTGTCGCGTTATGTCGCGTGCGAGGAAACATCGGTGGTCCCCGCTCCGTCCGCCTTCAGCTTGGCGGCATCGCGCCTGCTGTGGCCGCTGCCGCAGACCGTGTTGCTGTCGCTGTGCGGCCGCTCGCTCGATTTCATCCGGCCCCATCTGCATCCCGGCGCACGAATTCTGATTCTTACCGCAGGCGGCGATGCGCCCGCGAAGCTGGCCAGCCTGTTGTGCAGCATCGGCTTTGGATCTTCGCGGATCACGGTGCTTGAATCGCTGGGCGGGCCGCGCGAGCGGATCCGCTCGTCGCCGGCGAACTCCTTTGACCTCGAATCGATCGACCCGCTCAACACGGTTGCGATCGAGGTCGCCGCGGAGGACGGCGCGCGCATTCTTCCCAGAGCGGCCGGCATGGCCGATGAGTTGTTCGAGCACGACGGACAGATCACCAAGCGCGAGATTCGCGCCCTGACGTTGTCGGCGTTGGCGCCGCGACGCGGCGAACTCCTCTGGGACGTGGGGGCCGGCTCCGGATCCGTGGCGATCGAATGGCTGCTCGCGGATGCCTCCTTGAGCGCGATCGCTGTCGAGCGGCGCAGCGATCGGGCCGCACGGATCGCGCGCAATGCCGCGGCGTTCGGCGTGCCGCACCTGACGCTGATCGAAGGTTCGGCTCCTGCCGCTCTCGAGGGATTGGCCTCGCCGGACGCGGTGTTCATCGGCGGCGGTGCGACCACACCCGGCATGATGGAGGCTGCACGGGATGCGTTGCGTCCGGAGGGCCGCTTAGTGGTGAACGCCGTGGCGTTGGAAACGGAAACCGTCCTGCTGAAATACCACTCGCAGTGGGGAGGAACACTCACGCGAATTGCGATCTCGCGCGCCGGCTCCATCGGCGGTGAAGATGCGCGCATGACGGGCTGGCGCCCCGCCATGCCGGTCACTCAATGGACTTGGGTGAAGCGGTGATCGTCGCCGGAGTCGGCTGCCGCAAGGCCATCTCGGCGGCACAGGTCGAGTCCGCCATCGAGGCGGCGTTGCTGCACAATCGGCTCGCCGGCCACCAGCTCAAGCTGATTGCCGTGCCGGCCGTGAAGGGCACGGAAGCCGGCATCGTCGCGGCCGCGGCGGCGCGAGGAGTTCTACTGGTGTTGATTGAGCAGAACGCATTGGAAGCCGCCGACGCACGCACGGTGACTCGGTCGGCGCGATCGATGGATACGCTGAACGTGCATTCGGTTGCCGAGGCCGCGGCATTGGCCGCCGCGGGGCCCGGCGCACGATTGCTTGCGCCCAGGGTCGCCGTCGGCCCGGTGACCTGCGCGCTCGCCGAGAGAGAAAGCCTGCCATGACGGTACACTTTATTGGCGCAGGCCCCGGGGCAGCCGATCTCATCACCGTGCGGGGCCGGGACATCCTCGCTCGATGCCCGGTGTGCCTATACGCCGGTTCATTGGTGCCTCCCGAGTTGCTCGCGCACTGTCCGGCCGGGGCGCGCCTCATCGATAGTGCGGCCATGAGCCTCGATCAGATCGAGAACCAATACCTCGAGGCCCATGCCGCGGGCCTCGATGTGGCGAGGCTTCATTCGGGGGACTTGTCGATTTACAGCGCGCTCGCCGAGCAGCTTCGCCGCCTGCGCCGTCATGGAATTCCGTACACGCTCACGCCGGGCGTACCGGCTTTTGCCGCCTCGGCCGCCGTTCTGGGCCGCGAGTTGACCGTGCCTGGCATCGCGCAGAGCGTGGTTTTGACGCGGATGTCCGGACGCGCATCGCGAATGCCTGAGGGCGAGCGTCTGGCGACGTTCGCGTCCAGCGGCGCGACGCTTGCCATTCATCTGGCCATCCATGCGATGGACGCGATCGTGGAAGAATTGATCCCATATTACGGATCCGACTGCCCGGTGGCGGTGGTGATGCGGGCGAGTTGGCCGGATGAACGCGTGCTGCGCGGAACTCTGTGGGACATTCGCGCTAAATTAGCGCTTGAACCCATGGAGCGCACGGCTCTGGTCTTCGTCGGCCGAGCGCTCGACGCCGTGAATTTTGAGGAGAGCGCCTTGTATTCGCCCGAATACCAACGGCGCTTCCGCAACACCAATGCAATATGATTCCAATCAATCGGCACGCGCGGAAACTCCGGAGATGCCCGGCAGGGAGGCGCTGGCCGCGCTGTGCGGTCATTGTCCCGAATTCGTGCCCGGCGAGGTGTGGTTGGTGGGCGCAGGACCCGGGGATCCCGGCCTCCTGACCCTCGATGCACTGGCGGGCTTGCTGCAGGCCGATGTGGTCGTGCATGACGCGTTGGTCGATGCGCGCGTGCTGGCTCTTGCACGTAGCGGCGCTCAGCTGCGGTTCGCCGGCAAGCGGGGCGGCAAACCCTCGATTGCTCAAGAAGACATCAGCGCACAACTCATTGCCTTGGCGCACGCCGGCCTTCGGGTATTGAGACTCAAGGGCGGCGACCCCTTTGTCTTTGGCCGCGGCGGCGAAGAAATTCTGGCGCTCGCGGCGGCAGGCGTACCATTTCAGATTATCCCGGGCGTGACGTCGGGTCTTGGCGCCTTGGTCAGCGCACGGATTCCGGCGACGATGCGCGGCGTGAATCAGGCGATCATCCTGGCCACCGGTCACGGTGCCGACGATGAAGGCCGCATAGATTGGTCCGCGCTCGCGCGTACTCGCCAACCGATCGTTTTATACATGGGATTGCGGAATCTTGAAACGATTGCGGCTGAGTTGATGCGCGGCGGACTTCCCGCAAGCACGCCGGCGGCCGTGATTGCCTCGGCCACTCTCGCGCAGGAGCAGGTGCTCGTATCGAGTCTCGAGTGCGTTGCCGCCGATGCGCGTGCAGCGAATTGCGCCGCACCGGCCATCGTGGTCATCGGCGACGTCGTACGTACCCGCCAACAGCTGCTGGACATGGCAGCGCAGTTCGAGAGCTCCCAATGCGGCAGCTAAAACTGATCGGCATCGGAGCGGGCAATCCCGACTACATCACGATGCAAGCCATCAACGCGCTAAAACAAGTAGACGTCGTTTTTGTAACGGACAAGGGTGACGACACGGCGGATTTGTTGCGCGCCCGAAAGGAACTTTGCGAGCGGTATATGCAATTGAAGCCCTACCGAATCGTCGAGATTCAAGACCCTAAGAGAGATCGGACCGCCAGCGCATACCGGTCAGCTGTCGCGGCGTGGCATGATCAACGAGCCGCTTTGTATGAACGGATCATTCGCGAGCAGTTGTCCGACGCCGAATGCGGCGCGTTTCTCGTGTGGGGCGACCCGTCCCTATACGACAGTACGCTGCGAATCATCGATCAAGTGGCTATCCGGGGAACCGTGGATTTTGAATACGAGATCATCCCTGGTATCACCAGCATCCAGGCGCTGGCCGCACGCCACAAAATATCCCTCAATCAAATCGGCGAATCGGTTCATATCACGACCGGACGTCGGCTCATCGAGGATCCGTACACCGGCGACGCCAACATCGCGGTCCTGCTCGACGGCGAGTGTGCATTTAAGACAATCACCAATGACGATGTCGATATTTATTGGGGTGCTTATCTAGGAACCCCGGATGAGATATTGCTGTCCGGGAAATTGAACGAGCTGAGCGAGCAGATTCAGCAACTACGGGCGCAAGCGCGAAAACAAAAAGGATGGATCATGGATACCTATCTTCTGCGCAAGCGTGGAACGTCATCGTGTTAATTCGCTCGAATTTCACGTGCGTCAGTTCGTCCCCATCCACGCGAGATTTGCCTGAAAATTGGACGCTGATCAATCCGGAACGTTGGCGAGCGTTAGCGAATGCGCGCGAGCCCGTCGCCAGTTCGGAGGGGAGCACGCACGTACCGCGTTGACGCTGGCTCAAATTGTTGGCAAACTCAAACTGCGTTCAGGAGTCCGTTGGCCGATCACGGCCAATGGGTGAAACGGGAAGCCGGTAAGACCCCACAGGTCAAGTCCGGCGCTGCCCCCGCAACGGTAGGTGAGTTGTGCCAAGTCTCTGTGCCACTGCGCTTCGGCGTGGGAAGGCGACTTGGCCGGGGATCTCCCACTCACGAGCCCGTATACCGACCTGCAACGTGGTGGCACGTGTTGCGGCGGGCAGCATCGGTGCGAAATGACCGGGGCTACTCTCGCAACCATTTCGGCACCCCTCTCCTTCCCTTCATCTGCCTAGAAGTATCGGTCAATGCACGGCGGGTGCAGGTGGATCTATGACAGCCTTTCACGCGCGTTTGCGCGATCGTTCTACACGCACAGAGGCCCCGACGAGCGTGGCTCCACGCTCTGGTCGGTCGATGTTTACAGCTCTGTCGTCGTGCGCTCCCGCGGTGTCGATACGGAGCGCGTGGCGCCTCGCACCGCCATTCCGCGCGAATGCACACGATCAGCTGCTTCGCCTGTGGCAAGGTGCAAGGACGGCGACATGATGTTAACCGCTGACAGCACTCCCTCTGCGCCAACGCGAACGAGAGACGCCGGAACCGCCCCTCTCGACTTTGCGATCATCCCTCGGATAGACACGGCGACGCGCGAGGCAGCAAATCGCCGACTCGACACGCTGACCAAGCCTCAAGGTGCCCTCGGCCGACTTGAACCACTCGCAGCGCAAGTGTGTGGGATTCAACGCACGTTGAAGCCTGTGATCACACGCCCCGTTGCCATCGTGTTCGCCGCTGATCACGGCGTAGCCGAGCGCGGAGTTAGCGCCTATCCGCGAGCGGTCACCGAGCAGATGGTAAGGAATTTCCTCGCCGGCGGAGCCGCGATCAATGTGCTCGCCAGGCTGCAAGGAATGGAGTTGTGGATCGTGGACGCTGGCGTCGACGGTGATTGTGGCGACGATCCACGACTCATCACCGCCAAGATCCGTCGGGGAACACGCGACTTCGTCGTGCAGGCCGCAATGACCCCGGAAGAATGCCGAAACGCCTTGCATCAAGGTCGGGAGGCACTCAAACGCGTCACAGCGTCGGGCAGCAATACGGTCATTCTCGGGGAGATGGGAATTGGTAATACCGCTGCGTCGGCGCTGCTGATGCACGGTGTCACGGGTCAGCGACTCGCCGATTGCGTGGGCCGCGGTACAGGACTCGACGACCACGGTCTCGACCGAAAGCGAGCGACGTTGGAGGCCGCTGTTGCTCGACGCGCACCGCCCGACGATCCCATTGAACTCCTCACCGAGTTCGGCGGCTATGAAATTGCCATGTTAACCGGTGCCATCTTGGCGGCCGCCGCCCACCGGATGTTGGTTGTCGTCGACGGATTCACCGTGACAGTCGCGGCCGCACTCGCCGCTCGTATGGATCGATGCGCCCTCGATTATTGCGTGTTCGGGCATTGCTCAGCGGAGTACGCACATCGCGCCCTGCTCGCACATCTGAATGTCCAACCCTTGCTCGACGTGGGAATGCGTCTCGGCGAAGGCACGGGCGCCGCAGTGGCATTGTCCACCGTGCGCGCCGCCCTCGCGTTGTTTACCGACATGGCGACGTTCGAAGGGGCCGGCGTGAGCGGGAAGGATTCGTGAAGGGTTAGCTCATGTCGATCCGTCATCAACTATCACTGGTTCTCGTCGCGACACAGTTCCTGACGCGACTACCCGTGCCTTCGCTGCCGGATTTCCAGCCCATCTGGTTGACTCAATCCGCGCGCTATTTTGCGCTGGTCGGCGTGTTGGTCGGGGCCATCGATGTCGGCATCTGGTGGTTGTGTCGCCCCTGGCTTCCGCCCGGCGCCTCGGTTGGGCTCATGATGGCCGCGTCATTGATCATAACGGGGGCCTTCCACGAGGATGGCTTCGCGGATTCCTGCGATGGCTTTGGCGGTGGAACCACGTCGGAGCACGTCCTAGCGATCATGAAGGACTCTCGCGTCGGCGCCTACGGTGCGATGGGCATTTGCATGATGCTCGGATTGAAGTGGGCGACGCTCGTGGTTATTCCCGCTGCAGCGTTTCCTCTCATCGTAGTAGGCGCCCAGATGATGAGCCGCTGGTGCTCGATCGGGTTGATCTGGGGTCTTCACTACGTCCGCTCCGATAGCAATGGAAAAGCCAAACCCTTGGCCGACAGTCTCACGGGTCTTAATTGGATAATCAGTGGGGCGATCGGAACGTTGGCTCTTGCGCCGGTCCTGCTAGCGAACAATATCGCGTCGAATGGCACAACTCTTCGAGCGTGTGCCGCCGCGGCGCTCGCATCGATGTTCATCGCGTGGGTCGCGGCGGCGTATGTCAAGAGACGAATTGGCGGCTACACGGGTGATTGTCTTGGCGCGGTTCAACAGCTCTCGGAGCTGTCGTTTCTGTTGGCTGCGCTTACCGTACTCACGCCGACGCGGCCCACATTCTGACGCGGCCAGTCCTATCCCCATGCAGATCTACCTCATCCGCCACCCCCGACCTCGCGCCGCCATTGGCCTGTGCTACGGCCGCCTGGATGTAACCGTTGGTTCTAAGGATCTCGCCAACACCGTTAGTGCGCTGCGTCAGCAAATCCCGGCCCAGGTTATACGACATGCCCCGATCTACACCAGCCCGTTGTCGCGCTGCGCGGATCTCGCTCGCCAACTGTCCGCGCCGCGCGAACCGATTTCAGCTCCCGACCTGATGGAGATGGACTTCGGATCGTGGGAAGGTCAATCCTGGGATACGGTGCCGCGGGATCAGCTCGACAAGTGGGCCGAAGACATCTGGCGTTATCGTCCGGGCGGTGGTGAGAGCGTGCAGGCCGTGGCGGACCGCTGGCATAGATGGAGGGCCAGTCTGCTGCGAAGAGAGAGGGATCCCGTGATCGCAGTTACCCACGCTGGGATCATCCGCGTGGTACTCGCTCAAAGCCAACAACTCGCCAGTGCCAATGTCGCACAGACAGCGATAGACTTCGGCTCGGTCCACTCCTTGTACATTCCCGATGCGCCTTCCCCTCCGGTCCAACAATCAGGGGATACCGCGTGAGGACGCTGGTTCTCGGTGGCGTCCGCTCGGGCAAGAGTCGCTACGCCGAAGCGTTGGCGCGGGAAGTCGCAGGTCCAATTGCCGTCATCGCTACCGGCACGGCGCTGGACGAGGAGATGGCGGCCCGAATCGCGGCGCACCGCGCAAACCGACCGTCTCACTGGTCCGTGATCGAGGAGCCGATCTATCTCTCGAGCGCCCTCATGCGCGCCGCAGCCGAGTACTCTGTGGTAATCGTGGACTGTCTTACGCTGTGGCTCACCAATCTGCTGTGCCATGCCGATTCACGATTGCTCGCAGCTGAATCTGAACGGCTGTTCGCAGCACTACCTAACCTGCCTGGCACGCAGATTCTGGTTGGCAACGAAGTAGGTCTCGGGATCATGCCGATCATCGAATTGGCTCGCCGCTTTGGCGACGAAACCGGTGTCCTGCATCAGCGGCTCGCCGCCAGCTGTGATCGCGTGGTTTTGATGGTCGCGGGGCTGCCTCTTACGGTGAAAGACCGTATGGTCAGTGATCGTCCGTCATCACGGATCATCCCATGACTATTCGCCGGCAGGTCACGATACTCGGAATCGCAGTGCTCCTCAGCGTCGCCACGCGCGGCGCGGTCGCAAACGAACCGATTGTGCTTGGCGACTCAGCACAACACGAACTAGATCGGTCGGCAAAATTGGCTCGGACCGGTTGGGGGCGAGGGGCTGAGGGCATTTCGAGCGGCGATCACTCTCTCGTGGTGCTCGATAAAGGGACCTACCCGCTGATCTACTGCGGGGGAGAGATCGGCCCGGTAGTCGAGTTGATTCCAGCCCGTCCTGCACTCGTTCACGTCGCCATCACGGGACGGCGTTGCCCCGCGGATCTGGTCGCGACCGCCGACACAGTGACCGAATTGACGCCGATCAAGCATGCCTTCAACTCGACCATCTCGGCGCAGCACGGCCTTGAACATTGACCTCGCATCATCGACAGACGGCACGATTCGCGCCCTCGCGGTCGTGATCGCCTTTGGCGTAGACCATATCCTGGGCGAGCCGCCGGCCCGATTTCATCCGGTGGTCTGGATCGGAACGGGGCTGTCCTCTACCGGCGCGCCATGGCCCGAGGCCGCGCCTCGAACTGCCCTCGCACGCGGCACCACAACGTGGATTGCCGGCGCGGTGCTCTTCACCGGTGCCGCCTGGCTCGTCGTCGCGGCCATTCGCCTCACGATCGGCTCGTCTTGGAGCGTAGGCGTTCTTGCACAAGCGGCTCTCATGGGCCTCCTGTTAAAGCCGCTATTGGCGTGGCGAATGTTGCGCGACGAGGTGGCTGCGGTCGAGCGTGCAGTTGAGAGCGGACTTGAAGCCGGGCGCACAAGGCTTCGGCGCCTCGTCAGTCGCGACACGACCCAGTTGAGCGCGACGGAAATACGCGAGAGTGCACTGGAGAGCCTTGCGGAAAATCTAAACGACTCACTTGTCGCCCCGCTCTTTTGGTTTGCCATCGGCGGTCTGCCCGGGGCAGCTCTCTATCGGTTTGCCAACACAGCGGACGCCATGTGGGGTTATCGCGGACGCTGGGAGTGGGCGGGAAAATGGGCCGCTCGTGGCGACGATGTGCTCTCGTACATTCCCGCACGACTGACCGTTGTGCTTCTTGCGATCGCGACGTGGCACTGGCCTTCCGGGCTGCGCCAAATCGCTCGGGTTACGCCGTCGCCGAATGGCGGCTGGCCGATGGGTATGCTGGCGCTCGCGCTCAACGTGCGCCTAAGTAAGCCAGGTGTCTACACCCTGAATTCCGACGGTGACCCGGCGGTTGCCTGCCATCTGTGGGCAGCGCTCCAAGCTTGCGGGCGTGGCGCGTGGCTCGCCGTCGCATTGACGGCGTCAGCCATCGTTACGGTCAGTCGATGGTCCTAACGCGATGGTCGACCGCACTGGAACACGGCGGTCCGGATGCCGGTCTCCCGATCCGCATCGATTTTTCGACCAACGCACACCCCCTCGGACCCAACCCGGTTGTACGCGCGGCCGTCGATCGAGCAGATAGAACCCGCTACCCGGATCCACACTACACCGAGCTTCGGTCCGCGCTCGGTGCGTTTCATGCCGTGGAGCCGGATCGCATCGTTGTGGGGTCGAGCGCGAGCGAGCTCATCTGGCGTCTCACACAGGCATGGAGCGCTGCGGGGCGGGCCGGCGTGGTATCGAGTTCTCAAACCTTTGGCGAATACCTACGCGCGGCCCGGGCACTCGGAGTGCCGGTCGCACCGAACCGAACAGGGTTGCCTGCCGACATTCCAGTGCTTCTCTGGTGCTGTAACCCCGACAATCCAAGTGGCGCGTACCAAGACGATGCCATTGCGGCGCTCCTAGGATCATCCGGAAGCCACCACGATCTGATCGTGACGGACCTTGCCTACTGGCCGTTCCGCACACTGCTGACATCGGATGCGCAATCCCCAGCCGTTCTTCAGGTGCCGTGGGCCGAGTCCGTGGTACAGCTGTGGTCGCCCAACAAGCTCCACGGCCTCACCGGCGTTCGTGGTGCCTATCTTGTGTTGCCGTCCGATGGCCATCCACGTATCAACTCCGAAACGATGATGTCCCTCGCACCGAGCTGGGTGTTGGGAGCGGACGGCGTAGCGCTCCTGCAAGCGCATACGCACCCCGAGGCGACCGACTTTTTTCGCGATACCGCGCCCACGTTGCGAAATTGGAAGAAGGACCAAGAACTCAGGCTTCGCGAGGCCGGCTGGACGCCCGAAGCGAGCCAATTACATTTCGGTCTCTGGCGGCCGCCGGTGCCGCGCACGCTCCAACCGCTATGGCAGCAGCGCCTGCGCCAGGACGGAATCAAGCTTCGGGATGCTACTTCATTTGACCGCCCTGGCTGGGTACGCCTTGGGAGTCGTGCCGCACAGGACGTTCAGCGGCTCGTGGCGCTGACGGAACCGTTCCGAAACAACACATGAGCGCCCGTGCTCTCGTCATCGCGGCGATCGCTTCTGGCCACGGTAAGACCACGGTGACGGCGGCGCTCGCGCGACAGCTGACTCCTGCCGAAGATCGGGTCCATGTCTTCACGGCCGGCGCCAACTTTATGGATCCGCTCGTGCTCGAACGTGCGTGCGGACACGCGGCCCACGCTCGGCGGTCGACGCGACCGGATGGACCCGTGATGCGCTCGCGCGCCGATCTCGACGCTCGAGCCGAATCCCTGTGACCCGCAAAGCGTCCGCAGTGATGGTTTGTGGGACAACGAGTGGGGCAGGAAAGAGCCTTCTAGCAACGGCGCTAGCTCGCTGGTATGCCCGCCAAGGCCTCAAGGTGGCGCCATTCAAGGCTCAAAATATGAGCAACAACGCCCGGGTCGTTGTGGGCGGCGAAATGGGCAGTGCGCAGTATTTTCAGGCACTCGCCGCTCGATGCGTACCCGACGTGCGTATGAACCCAGTGCTTCTGAAGCCCGAGAAAGATACTCAAAGCCAGGTGATTCTTCTTGGGCAGCGCAATGACCTATTGACCTCCATGGAGTGGCGACAACGATCCGACCATTTGTGGCCGACGATCCGAACCTGCCTCGACGACCTGTTGGCAAGTCACGATGTGGTCGTCATCGAAGGCGCCGGATCACCCGCCGAAATCAACTTGCAGTCGACAGACATCGTCAACATGCGTGTCGCCGAGGCCGCAGCGGCCGCGACCTTGCTCGTGTGCGACATTGACCGAGGCGGCGCATTCGCTCATCTCTACGGAACCCATCAGCTGCTTCCTGAAGCGCAGCGCGCATTGATTCGAGGATTCGTGCTCAACAAGTTCAGGGGCGATGAACGCTTGCTTGCGCCGGGACCTGAAATGCTGCAAGCCCTCACCGGTGTTCGCACCCTGGGCGTCTTGCCAATGTGGCGCGAACACGGGCTGCCCGAAGAGGATGGGGTGTTCGACGTGCAGCCGTCCGGTTCCGGGCTATCAGTCGTTGTCGTGGCCTACCCTCGGATCAGTAACCTCGACGAATTCACGCCGTTGCGGCGCGTGCCAGGCGTGTCAATCAGCTGGGCCCGACAGGCGCAAACCATCGCAGGGGCGGATCTGCTCATTCTCCCCGGCTCCAAGCACGTGGCGGAGGACCTTGCGTGGCTACGACAGACAGGGCTCGATGCCGCAATCTCCGCGCACGTGGCCGCCAATAAACCGACGCTCGCGATATGCGGTGGTCTGCAGATGCTGGGCCACGAACTGCTCGACCCACGTGGCGTCGAAGGCGAAGCGGTGGGCCTCGGATTCCTGCCGTACTCCACAGAATACGCCGCATCCAAGCTCTACCAACACGGTACCTATACGCTCTCGACACTCGCCGGGTTCTGGGCTCGACTGAGTAGCGTCTGTTTCGACGGATACGAGATACGGCACGGCCGAACCTGTCCGCTTCCACCGGTCGATGGTAAAGCTCCTCTTTGTCCTGCACTCCCCGGTAACAACGGATGGCAGTGTGGCGAAACTCTCCATTGGGAGCCAGGCGCTGTCCTCACTATTAAAGTAACCACGCCGTCTCGGTCGGCCGCTACAACTAGCCCTTATTGGTTAGGTTCGCCGAGCGTAGTGAGTCCTCGGACGTGACAGGTAGTCAGCTGCTACCCCGAGCGGAAATGCGCCGGCCAGTTCCGCGGCATAACTAACGGCGCTCAAAGTTCCCACCAACGTAGCGCCACCGGCGCGCGCTGATTGGAGAGGTTGGCAATATATAGACCGACCAACACGCCGCTCGCCGCACCCGCAATGCGTACTAGGCCATATCCTAAAAGCACGAGGGTCAGCGTTGATCGCAAAGGATTCCAACGTTGTTTAAGAGATTGAGTTGGGAGGCGCGTTTGGATGTGTATAACACGTGAAGGCACAATTTGTCCCCGGAGGTAAAGAGGCACGCCGCGCCTCAAACCCCATCGGTCAAGGCATTGGCAATGCGCTGATCAATATCCAACGATACCTCTGACAAGACCTCGACTCGCGTATCATCGAGTGTTCCCGGACCCTTCGCGGCGCGCGCGCGCAGTGCAGCGTCCCGCCGGCTCATCAGGAAGCGGATTTCAGGGCGATAGAGCTGTGAGAGTGTCGTCAGCACCGCATCAATCGTGGGATACCCTGTATTGAGCTCCATTGATTCCAGCAATACCAAGGTGCTCGATCTCGACAGAAGCAAATCTCCTGTCACCCAGCGGTTGACCGTAAATAGGCTAATCGGCACCCCAACAGGATTCATGCCGATGGCAAGCAGGTGGCGGGTTCCCGCATCGGAATCCGACGCCCCCAGAGTACCGAGGAATGAACTCTCAGCCGACGCATCAATTTGCCCACCTGTCCCTTCGGGGCGCGCGAACAGATGAAAGTGGCCGTGCTCGATTGTCCCGGGTCGATCGGCCAGTGAGTGCGAGTGGTAATACCATTGATAGCGCCGATCGAGTCCGATGGCATCCTCAGCCGGATAGTGCTCCCATTGAGTCGGTGCACCCTGCAAAATCGGTTCGAGCAGATGCGATCGAGTCCGCGCGAGCCCTTGATAGCAATCGACGAGGGCCGTCGCGCCGCGGCGGCCCGCATCGGACGTACGTGTCGCCGCCCGTCGCGGTCGAGCTCTTTTGGCTTCAGCAGCTGTCATGACGCGCACCGCTGAGGCCGTGAGCGGGTCGAGGGCTTCGGCTCCCTCGACCCGCGCGGCGCGGCTCTTAAGATGCGCGTTAGTTCTTAGGCGCACACTTCGCCGCACACTTCGCCGCACACTTCGGTGCGCACTTGGCGCTCTTCGCGCTGCATTTGGCTTTGCACTTGCTGGCACATTTGGCCTTGGCAGCGCACTTACCCGCGCACTTGGCGGCACATTTCTGCATTTCCGCCTTCGGTGCGCATTTGGCGGTACTGTCCTGGGCGCTCACGATCGCTGCCGGCAGCGCCAGCGTGGCGGCGGTCAGGGCGGCAATCGCAAAACGTGAATAACTCGACTTCATACATCTCTCCTGCTGGTTGAATTGAAGAATGCTTGACCAATTAATCGTGATGGTCCTGCGCAATAGGACCGACCAAATACTCGCGCACGAGCTCGCGCGCGCGATGGAGTCGGCTCTTGACGCCAGGGACCTGCATACCGAGCTTCTGGGCCATCTCCGAGATCGTGAGTTCGGCAAAATCGCGCAGCAGAATCACTTCCAGGTAATGGGCCGGGAGGGATTCGAGTGCTCGAATCAGGTCCAAATGCAAACCTTCGTCGGATCGGGTCGCCAGCTGCGCATCGGCCAGGTCTTCGACGGACACACCTTGGCCGAACATTCTTCGAGACAGGCGCTGACATTCGCGGCGCACGATCGTGAAGAGCCACCCCGAAAACGCGGCCACCGTTTTGAGCCCCTTCACCTTGCGCGACAGGATCAGCAAGGCCTCCTGGACCGCATCATCCACATCGCTGGCCGCACAATGCCGACGTGCGTACCGACGCGCGTCGGTCTGGCACACCGACAGCAGCCGGTTCAACGCGACCGTATCGCCGGACTGCGCCGCCAGGATCAAGCCTTTCTGCTGCATGGATGGTTAACTTGTTAAGGAATGCGTGCGGACGGCTCTAGAGCTTGGATCCCAGCTTTCGACCCGCCACCGCGCACATCGGACACCAGCCCAAAAGGCCACTTAAGGACGCTATCAGGCCCATCGCGCCCACCACCCAGCCTGCCGTCGTCGGCCCTAACCAGGCCACCGCACCGCCCAGCAGCGCTAGCCCCATCATCACTCGAATCACCCGCTCCGCCGTCGGCACGTTTTTAACGTAAAGCATCGTCCTCACTCCTCGCTTACGCTGCGTATTTGATCCGGAATTCGTAGACTAAGAGGGGTGGAGGAGCCAAACGGATTCGCGGCGGCTCAAAAGAATTCAAACCTGACGACTCCTATTGCAATACGGGACCTACCAGGCCAGCCAGGGCCGCCCGCCACGGACTTCCCAGCCTCAACGGGACTCGCAGTTACCCGATCGACTGAGCTGGATCGGTGCGCAGGGGACCGAGCCGTAGAAGCAAAAGTCGGTCGGCATTCCCTTTCTGCGAATCGTTTGGGCCTCTGCCCGCCTCTATACTATGGAGTGGACGAACGAGGACCTTGTATGAAGATCATCAGACTCATGGTGGCGCTGGCGACGTTGATGACCGTGCCGGTGCTGTCTCTGGCCAGCCCGCCGCAACCGTTCGACGCCAAGGCCTTCGACACATTGACCGCGAGCGGCAAGCCCGTGGTCATCGCCGTGCACGCCAGCTGGTGCCCGACCTGTAAGGCCCAGAAGCCGATACAGACGGAGCTGATGCACAGCCCGGAATTCAAGGACTATACGATGTTTATCGTCGACTTCGACAAGGACACCGATGTCCTGAAGCGATTTCATGTCGCCAAGCAAAGCACGATGATCGTATTCAGGGGAAAAACCGAGGTCGGCCGTTCCGTCGGTGACACGCAGCGGGCGAGTCTTGAAGCCCTGATGCGCAAGGCCCGGAACTCAAGCGGCTAAGACCCATGGAATTTGGCCCTGGGACGTACGGGCTGGGCATACTCGCCGGTCTGCTCTCGACGCTCTCACCCTGCGTCCTACCGCTCATTCCAATCACAGTCGGCAGCGCGGTCTCGGCGCATCGACGCGGACCCCTGGCGCTGGCCGCGGGCCTCACGCTCTCGTTCGCCCTGATGGGAACGCTGATCGCGTATGCGGGCACATCTATCGGGTTGGGGCCTGAGACTGTACGAAAGACCGGCGCCGTTCTGCTGGGCGTCTTTGGACTGCTCCTGCTCTCCTCCGCGCTTCAGCGACCCTACGCGAGGGCCACGGCCGGCCTGAGTACGGCCGGCCAAAGTCTCTTGATGCGCTTACCGACAGACGGACTGTTCGGACAATTTGGCGTCGGTCTGGTGCTGGGCTTCATTTGGAGTCCCTGCGTGGGTCCGACGCTCGGCGCCGCGATCGGGCTCGCGAGCCAGGGGCGCGACCTGGGCCCGATCAGCCTTTTGATGTTTTTGTTTGGCGTGGGCGCGTCCGCACCCTTGTTGATTCTTGGGCTGCTCGGGCACTCAGCGTTGACCCGCATGAAAACGTCGCTCTTGCGGGTGGGGCACCTGGGCAAAATGGTCTTGGGCGCCGTGTTCCTCATCATGGCGATTGGAATCGTCTCGGGCGCGGACCGACAACTCGAATCCTGGCTGGTCGATCATTCACCGGCGTGGCTGACGGGTCTGACTACACGTTACTGAACTGTCCAGAGCAAGCAACGCAGATAGATTGTGGCACTGCGAACCCTATTGAATCCCATTGGAAGCTCAGAAACCTCAGGGCCGCCGCTACCCGAGTACGAGGCGAAGCATGGGGGATTCACGCCATCAAGCGCCAGGCGTTGGTTTGATTAGCAACTCGGGCAATTCCGCCAGGGTACGGATTTCATGGTCCGGTGACCCGGGCAGACGCTCGCGGTGCTGACCGTAACGGTTGCACCAAACCACGCGCATCCCGAAATCCGCGGCCGCGTGCGCATCCCACGCGTTGGAGGATTGAAACGAAACGGCCGAGGCTGACACACCCAGTTGATCCAGGGCGTATTGA
>WNFN01144309.1_pt1 | contig 47926 bp, 43 predicted proteins | sample 5400161 | NCBI WGS metagenome assembly WNFN01 (sample SAMN13153353, study PRJNA577476) | soil metagenome | isolation source: 80 cm saprolite on Douglas fir-dominated hillslope | place: USA:California | collected 2013-09-17 | reverse complement strand
ACCGGCGCTGTTCGACCGAAAGGGTTGAAAAGAGCGTCTGTAAATGCCGGGATTATCTAGAAGCTATCTCATAAATGCTCGGACGTCGCGGAAACGGCAGCACTTACGAAGTGAAGCTGTCGGAACTCAGCGAAATCATCACTTTGCGGCGGTTCCCGTTGTAATGATTTTGTTGCTTTCCTGCCACAAAGCCTTTATGAGATGAGTTCTAATTATCCGATGTGAGGGTAGATTAGCCTCCCAGCGAGAATCAGCGCACCATCCGGCAATACTGAAAAGAATTTTTTCGCGTATTTCAGGCTCCAGCTGTTTGCGCCCGCCTCCCAATGCATCGCAGGAAAGACTTTGTGGGTGAGTACAGATTGTTTTGCACCGAAGTGGTTCTTAAAGGTGATAAGGCCCCTGTTTTCGATCTCGGATCTGCCGAAATCAAACTGTGTTGCCCCCGCATTTTTGGCCTCTTCGATTGCCTGCCACAAAAGGAATGGCATTGTGCCTAAGCTATGGAACCTCGCGTCGCTCGCACCGTACTTGAACAGCATGGTGTCCTTATAACGGACCGAGAAGACTGCGCCGGCAAGTTCCCCATTTCTGGTCATCGCGATTCGGATTTTCGCATGCTCCCCTAAACAATGAGCTACATTCTGGAACCAGGCAAATGGAGGCGGCGGGAGCGATTTGCGGCGCCGCGTCATTACCGACAATCGAAAGAATTGACGCAGTTGTTGCTCGGATCGGCCCTCTTCATACCTCAAGCCTTCACGGATCGCCTTCCGAATCTTCCTCTGTGTGGAATCTTTGTTGAGACCCCGAAAGAGGCTTGCGAGACTCGGCCGAAGATCCAGGCTATGCAGGACAAAGCGCGGGCCATCCTGGAAATTGGACCAGTTTGCGAAAGTATTCAACGCATAGGGTGGACGAAGCTCAACGCTCGTCCATTTCCCTTGCACTGTGCCCTCTGCCAAGAAGGCCAACAACTTCAGCAGATTTTCCTGGTTGGAAACTAGCGGCTCCGTATGGTCGGAGAACGGGAGAGCCACAAGTCGTTGCCTGACCAGCCAACTCTTCACCCTGCAAAATACAACCCCGTCTTGCAACTGCTCTCCCGGCAGGCTGGTTGTGAAGACGACGGGCTCGTATCCGTAAGTTCGCTGTAAGGCTTCAAGCCACCCCGGCGTGTGAAATATCGAAGCCCTTGGGTGTCGAGGCAGAAATTCTCCCCATCGAGAATCCGCAAGGGGATTGATTTCGTGGAATATTGGCGGAACGGAAGCACTCCAAGACGCGATCGTTAGACCCGAAGAGTGGTGACCGTCGAGCATGCTGCGATCACTGTGCGGGTAGCGAGCCATATTCTAACTCATGGCAGATTCCTCGCCAACAAAACCTATAACATTGATGATGAGTTGGATAACTTGAGCCAGGGGCAGACTTAACAGTTTTTCGGGCGCAGATCTTGCGCGGAACGTTCGTGGAATTGCGTGTGCACGGACGCTCGAGTGGGAAATGTTTTTCCCTACTGAGCTTGGCCGCATCGGTTTCAAGATGTTGCCTGCTTGAAGCCAAAGTCGAGTATGAAGTTTTGCAAGGCGGACTAGGCGAGTTTCGTGCTAACTGTATATCTATCAATATTTTGCAACCCTTACCTCTTATCGGGCAGCAGCCACGAGCCGGCCATCACCACAGGTGTGATGACAGCAGGGGTGACCGGGCGAGTTCGCAGGAAGTTTCTGCTCTTGGGTTCCCCACAGCGTGAGTCCACATTAACCTCGTGGCTAGAAGACACTTAAACCTTGAGGAATTGCGCATGTCTTCCGTAACTATATGTAACTAAAACACTTATCAGTGGTTGATGTAACAGTACGTCGCAGGCGTTGCTTCGGAAATAGATTTGGGCAATCGGGTACTGGATTTCTCCTTTCGGGAGTTCAGAAGTCACTCTGCAAATGATGAATTTGCTCAGCAGCAAACGGACTGTAATAACTCATGTATTTTCTTAATTTTACGTAAGGCATCGCAACACGCGTCCTCTAGATCCCCCGGGAACCGGTTGGAAGCCGAATTGCCATACTCTAAGCGTAACGTGGTCCGGAAATGGGAGTCCAGTGGCGTTAGCCTACGCGCACTGGCAAAGATTCAAAAGTTAGTGAGAGAGCGAGCCTAGCGAGTGAGTGTCTTCAATTCCAAAAGTGATGAAGCGTTGACTGGAATTCGTTGGTTCGCCCTCCATGTACATGCCCGCAAAGAGAGCTTCGTTGCCTCTCAGTTGGAGAACCAGGGGATCGAGTGTTTCCTCCCTCGGTACAAAAGCCTGCGTAAGTGGTCGGATCGGATGAAGGAAGTGGAATTACCGCTTTTCCCGAGTTACTTGTTTTCGCGATTCGATTTTCAAAATCGCCGGCCGATCGTCACGACTTGGGGAATTCTGCAAATTGTAGGAAACGGCCGGATGGCGATTCCGGTATCGGATGAAGAAATCTCTGCAATTCAGACAGCCGTTCGCTCGGGTCTCCCACATCAACCGTGGCCCTTCATCGAGGTCGGAGAAAGAGTTCGTGTGACGTACGGAACCCTTGCGGGTCTTGAAGGAATTCTCGTCAATTTCAAGGGCGACCATCGAGTGGTGCTCTCGGTGGGCTTGCTCCAACGCTCCGTGGCATTAGAAGTCGACCTTGCCTGGCTCGTCCCCGTTCGAGAGCCGCGCGAAGTGGCCAGCGGCAATAAGGTCCTGCAACCCGCCCAGGCCGCAATCACCATAAGCTGATTAGGGATTCCCAACGATTAGGAAAGGTCTATGAGCCCTCTGGAAATGGAAATGCGACGGGCGGAGAGCCGCCGGCGGCTGGACGTGAAGGCGCACGTCTCGCTGCCGGATCCCGGAAATACGCCGATGCGCTGGCTGCTCCCCGAAAACTCTTTTGTTTCCATGCTCTATCTCGAGCGCCGGCGCGCCGAGCGAGCGAAAAAGAGATTCGTCCTGGTGCTTGTGGATGTCAGAAAGGCGCTGTCTGGCGATCATAAGGATCGCTCCCTGGGGGCGCTGAATCGCGCCATTTCGCAAAACACGCGGGAAACCGACATCATTGGGTGGTACGTGGAAAACGATGTCATCGGCTTGATTGGCACCGAGCTTGGAGAAGCTGACAACGAATTAATTCAAAAAACATTTCTGAATAAGATCAGCAAAGTGTACGGAGCGGTCCTTGGCATGGAAACAGCGGCAAGGATTTCCGTTTCCTTTCATTTCTTTCCGGAAGAATACGCCGAAGGCGACAATGATCACTCGGCAAACATTGCGCTCTACCCTGAATTCAACAAGAAAGCCGAGCAACGCCAGTTCGCTTTGGGGATCAAACGCTGTATTGACGTCTTGGGAAGTTTGGCGGCGCTGTTGCTCCTCGCACCCGTTTTTGCGGCGATATCGCTAGCCATTAAACTCAGTTCAAAGGGACCTGTGTTCTTCAAGCAGGAACGATTGGGCGAGTTTGGCAAACCGTTCACTGTTCTTAAGTTCCGCTCGATGCGCACAGACTGTGACGCGCGCATTCACCAGCAGTATGTAAGCCAATTCATCGCGGGCAAGGTAGATGGCGCCACCTCGGAAGGCCAGAAGCCGGTCTTCAAAATTCAGAAAGATCCCCGGATAACCCGTGTGGGCCAGTTTGTTCGTAAAACGAGCCTGGACGAGTTGCCCCAATTCTGGAATGTCTTGCGCGGTGACATGTCGTTGGTCGGTCCACGGCCCCCGATTGCGTATGAGTTCCGCGCGTATGACCTGTGGCATCGCCGCCGGGTGCTTGAGATTAAGCCCGGAATCACGGGCCTATGGCAAGTGAAAGGCCGCAGCCGCACTCGCTTTGATGAAATGGTCCGCTTAGATCTGCAGTATGCGCGTGATTGGTCGATCTGGCTGGACCTGAGAATTCTTCTCCAGACGCCCGCCGCGGTAATTCTGGGTGAAGGCGCTCACTAGGCTAAAGTTCATCAGACAGCTCATTTGAATGATCTTCCTGCTGGTTATCGCTCCCGCGATAGCCTTGCTGCTCCAAGGCGCATTGTAGTTCTTTCAAATACGTAAGGAGTTCCATGATTCGCATTGGTGTAATTGGCTATGGTTATTGGGGTCCGAACATCGTTAGGAATTTTCACGCGCACGACTGCTCGGAAGTTGTTCTCGTCTGCGACAAGAATCCCAAGTGCCAAGAGCGATTGCGCAAGGCACATCCGGGGATCGCCTATACCACGGACGAAAAAGAGATCCTCAATTCACCGAATATTGACGTCGTCGCGGTGGTCACACCCGTCTGGACGCATTACGAACTAGCCAAACAAGCACTCGAAAACGGCAAACACGTATTCGTGGAAAAGCCGTTCACCTGGAGCGTCGCTCAGGCGGAAGAACTGATTGAGCTCGCCGACCGGAAGAATTTGAAGATCATGGTCGACCATACCTTTCTATTCACCGGCGCGGTGAAAAAGATCAAAGACGTGGTTGAGAAGAGGGAACTGGGCGACCTGTATTACTACGATTCGCTTCGTGTAAACCTCGGTCTATTCCAGCACGACGTTAATGTCATCTGGGATCTCGCTCCGCATGATCTTTCGATTATGGATTATGTCATCGCGGAGAAGCCGGAAGCAGTCGTGGCCACTGGCCAAAAGCACCTGAACGGCGTGGAGGACGTGGCCTTTATCACAGTGTATTTCCCGAAGAAGATCATTGCCCACGTCAACGTAAATTGGCTGTCTCCCGTGAAAGTGCGCACCACACTTATCGGCGGAGAAAAGAAAATGCTGGTCTGGAACGATCTTGATGCCGATGAAAAGATCAAGATCTATGACAAGGGTGTTAGCATGTCGACAAATCCTAGCAACCTGCATCAACTGCTCGTCAGCTATCGCTCCGGCGACATGTGGGCTCCCCAAGTTGAACAGATTGAAGCGCTCCGCGCCGAGACCGCCTATTTCCTTAAGTGCATCCAGGAAAATACGACGCCATTCAACGACGGCGTTGCAGGACTACGAGTTGTCCGCATCCTGGAAGCAGCGGACAAGTCCATCCGGAGTCGAGGAGAGGCGGTCCGCCTGTGAACGAATTTGTCTCTATCGCACCAAGCGTAAGGCTCGGCAAGGACGTGCGGCTCTCCAAGTTCATTAATTTGTACGGCTGCGAAATCGGAGATGAAACGAAAATTGGGGCCTTCGTGGAAATCCAGAAGAATGCCAGTGTCGGCAGACGCTGCAAGATTTCCAGCCACACCTTTATTTGCGAGGGCGTGGAGATCGAAGACAACGTCTTCATCGGGCACAGCGTGACCTTTATCAATGATTCCTATCCGCGCTCGGCAACCCCATCCGGCGAGTTGCAGACAGAAGCGGACTGGAAAGTAGAAAAGACCTTGGTTCGAAAGGGAGCATCCATCGGGTCCGGCTCCACGATTCTCAGCAATCTGACTATCGGTGAGAACGCCATTGTCGGAGCAGGCAGCGTCGTAACCAAGGACGTACCGGCGAACACCATTGTGGCCGGAAATCCCGCCAAATTTCTGCGGTTTATCACAGAGGAGAAAAAGTAAGAGTATGGCTAATCCAACGAAAGTTCCGTTTCTCGATCTAGTGACGTCACACAAAGAGCTGGAAGAGGAGTTGTTGGCGGTTGTGAAGAAGGCGTTCAGCAATGCCGGCTTCATCGGTGGACCCATGGTGGAGGAGTTCGAGCGCGAGTTTGCGCGATTCTGTGACGCAAAGTTTTGCGTGGGCGTAAATAGTGGCACGGACGCCCTGCGCTTCGCCTTCATGGCCGCCGGCGTCGAACCTGGCGATATCGTGATCAGCGTGCCCCATACGTTCATCGCCACAACCGAAGCCATCTCACAAGCGGGAGGACACATCGCGTTCGTCGACATCAATGAACAGACCTATACCCTGGATCCCGAGAAATTGCGGGAATATATCGAGAAGAATTGCAACTTCGATCCCAAGTCCGGAAAGCTGATCGAGCGCGGCTCTAAGCGCAAGGTTGCCGCCATCGTTCCAGTTCATCTCTACGGGCAGATGGCGGACATGGATCCGATCATGGATCTTGCAGCGAAATACAACCTTCTGGTGATTGAAGATGCCTGCCAGGCGCACGGGGCCGAGTACTTTTCAAAGAAGGCCAATGCCTGGAAAAAAGCGGGCTCCATCGGCAAGGCAGCTGCCTTCAGCTTCTACCCTGGAAAGAATCTCGGTGCCTGCGGCGAAGGTGGCGCCATCACGACCAATGATGAAGCCATGGCCCAGCGCATGAAGATGATTCGCGACCACGGGCAGGCGAAGAAGTATTATCACGACATCGAAGGCTACAATGGCCGGCTCGATTCCATCCAGGCGGGATGGTTGTCCGTGAAGCTGCGGCACCTTGCCAAGTGGAACGAATCGCGCCGAGCCCTCGCTAACAGCTATCACGAGCTGTTTGCCGATGCCAAGGATTCGCTCATTGTTCCGGTCGAAGCAGCCTGGACAAAAGGCGTGTATCACCTGTATGTGGTGCGAGTGCAAGATCGCGAAGCGCTGCAAGCTCACCTTGCCGAGGCTGGAATTGGCACCGGCGTCCACTATCCGATTCCATTGCATCTGCAGAAGGCTTACGAACATCTGGGATACACAAGAGGCGCCTTCCCGATCACCGAACGAGTCGCCGCCGAAATTGTTTCTTTGCCCATGTTCCCTCAAATGACCGCGGACCAGCAGGCCGAAGTCGTTCAAGAGGTAGAAGAGTTCCTCGGCGCTAAGTTGGCGGTTACGCACTAGCCACATAATCAAGGCTATTTCTCATCTGGCTATTTGTGCGGATTGGGCGCTCTTCGAAACCCTGTGACAAACCGCGGTGACCGCGGCTTTCTCCGCGCCCAGCCGCCTTACTCTCTTTCTAATGGTTGTTCACCCGCAAGTTTTCGCTTAACGAACAAAGGCAGAAATTAATTATTATGCCAAGATTTGATCGCATGACCACACTTTGTTTGTCTTTTCCCCTGGCGCGCGTGTTGGGCCCGAGGCAAGGGACACGTGTTCCTATCCTGATGTATCACAGTATTTCCGACAACCTCTTTGGCATGTCGCATCCTTACTATCACATCAATACTTCGCCGAAAGTTTTTTCTCAACAGATGCGGTGGTTGCGCCATAAGGGGTACCGTACGATCAATCTCCGTGAGGCATGTGCCGGCCTGAAGGCGGGCACAGACTTGTCCAACACAGTGGTTATTACGTTTGACGATGGCTACCGCGATTTTTATACCGAGGGCCTTGAAGTGTTGAACCAGTGTGGATTCAGTGCCACGGTCTTTCTAGCAACGGATAGGATACAGAACACATCAATGCGCATAGGAGGCGCGGACTATTTGACATGGAACGAGATTCGGGAGTTGCATGCCGAAAGGATAAGTTTCGGGTCGCATACGGTAACGCATCCTGATCTGAGGTCGCTTGGACCGGACCAGATTGAATACGAATTGGGGCGGTCGAAAGAGATCATTGAGCAGCAACTTGGCTCCCCGGTCGAGTCGTTCTCCTATCCTTTTGCATTTCCCGAGGAAGATGGCTGCTTCACCAGGTATCTTGAAGATCTGCTGGGAAACCTGGGGTATGACACCGGTGTTTCGACGATTCTGGGCCGCGCCAGCCTCAAGAACAACAGATTCTTCCTGCCACGCCTCCCAGTAAATAGTTGGGATGACCCGCATCTGTTACGGGCCAAACTCGAGGGCGGCTACGATTGGCTGCACTGGCCTCAACTCCTCAAGAAGTCGATTTTTCATCACACGACGATCATGCAACGCGCGAGTGGAGTCCAGGCTTAGGGAGTCGCGTAGCCGTAGTGGATCCCTCAGTGACCGTGTGATAATGGTGCGACTGGTCAGCTTGTAACATATTCATATTAAATGGCTTATGGACCATATGGGGCATGCAATAGAGACCGTTTAGTGAGTGTTGCAGCACACACTGTCCCTTTTCTGTCCTTCGATACAGTGGAAGGCGCCTGTTGTAGTCTTCTATCCTATGAAAGGTATAGAAGTAACCCGTCCGAGGCTAGGCCCCGCATTTCTCCCGCGGGAGCAGTTGCAGTTTCAGAAGTACTGCCTTCTTTACGATAACGGCTGTTAAAGTGGGATGATGAGGGACGTGATGCCCAAGCTGCTCTTCCGGTTGATTGTCTTCTACTTATTCAGCGCGATTCCTTTGACAGCAAACAATATCTACATTGCCCAAAGCGCGACAGGGGCAGCCAACGGCGCAGACTGCGCGGATGCACAACCGGTGTCATTCTTCAATAGCTCCTCCAACTGGGGCAGCGGCGCAAACCAGATCGGCCCAGGGACTACCGTGCATCTGTGTGGGACCTTCACAGGGACGGCGGGCCAGACTCTGCTGACCTTTCAGGGGAGCGGTGCAAGCGGAAGCCCCGTTACGCTGAAGTTTGAGACAGACGCAAACCTAGCCGCTCCGTATTGGAGCAGTAGCGGTGCTATCAATGTTTCGGGTCGCAATTGGATCGTGATCGACGGGGGTACGAACGGTACAATCCAGAACACGGCAAACGGATCGGGGCTGGCGTACATGGCGCAAAGCAATGGTTTCGTTTTGAGCCGCGTATCAAACGTTACCGTCAAGAATCTGGCGATAGCGAATATCTGCCAACATACATTAGGGGACACGAATACCTGTCAAACAGGGGGCAACAATTCCGGCGGAATAGCGATCAGCGGGGCCACGAATCTGACGATAACCAAGACGACGGTTCACGATGCCTATACCTGTATATGGTATGGGGGAGCTAACGGTGATTCGGGAGTGACGCTTTCTTACAACACCTTGTCGCGTTGTAACTGGGGAATTGGAGGAGATCAGAGCGGGACTTCGTCAGCTCTTACCGTCGTGGGGAACGACATCAGTTGCGTTGTTGGAGCGCTTTGCAATTGGGATGACACGAAGGACAATTTCCATCATAACGGGATCATGTTGTTTCCTCAGAATGGAGACACTATGAATGGCGTGGTTATTTCGAACAATTTCGTCCACGACATTAATGGAAACACTACAGCGGGGATTTTCCTTGACCCTTCCGGGACCGGCAATATTCCAAACGTTCAGATTTATAATAACGTTCTCTTCACAACACCAGGCCAAAGTGGGCCAAAGAACAACTTCATTGAGCCGGGAGCTGGGGTCACTGGAGCGCTCGTTTACAACAACACGATGTCTGGTGCTGCCGCGACCAGCATGGGTGTCTGGAACAACGGCACGATGGAAAACAACATCGTCCTAAGCACGGTATATGGCATAGGGTTAAGCTCAGGCGTAACGGGAGTCACTAGCAACTACAACGACGTCTACCTGCTCTCTGGAAACTTCGGCAATATAGGAAGTTCCATTTATGCAAACTGGTCAGCATGGCTATCAGGGACAGGATTCGATGCCAACAGCACATCCGCCAATCCAAATCTGAATGCAAGCTTGATGCTCACGTCAGGAAGTCCAGCGGCTGTCCATGCGGGCAATAACCTTACTAGTTTGGGCATCACTGGGCTCGACATCAGCGCACCGCAATTCTTCGGCGTGAATTATGCCTGCGGAATCGGCTGCGTTTCCCGTCCCTCCACCGGGGCATGGGACATGGGTGCCTACCAGACGTCATCCAGCACCACGAGCCGGCCGAGCGCGCCGACAAACCTCACTGCCACGGTCCAGTAATAATAAGGGTACAGCAGTCACCACTATTCAGTTGTCCAGTTCGAGGGGTGGTCTATATTTCCTCAACTGGCGAGGCAGCGGTTGCCAGGTGAGTGGGCGCGGCGATCTTCCGCAATTCCAACATATCTCCTAGGTAGGATCCCCAATCTTTTGCCGTTGCTGTTCAATTTGACGAACAACAAGGATCTCGAATCAATATCGCCGAGCTAAGACTCAGCTAACCCATGAGCGACACCCCACTTAGGATCCCGCAAAGCGCGGGCGAAGGCGCAGTAGCGTCGCTGGAGAGGCTTGGTGTCCGCATTCTGGGGTACTTGCCCGGGATGCGCGGTATCGGTTCTTCTGGACGCCTAGTGGTTGCATTCCGCGGAAGCCTGTGGACGATCCTCGGCTATGCCGCGGGGCAAGTCCTGCGGCTTGTTTCTACCATCGTACTTGCTCGCCAATTGCTCGGACCGCAGGCCTTCGGCCTCATCGCCCTGGTGAACGTATTTCTCTCCGGTCTCGACATGCTGTCCGACTTAGGGATTGGGATGGACGTGATCCAGCATCGGCGCGGCGATGATCCGCGCTTTATTAATACCGCCTTCACAATTCAGGCGAGCCGTGGCCTCTTTCTCTGGATTATTGCGACCGCATTAGCGTATCCCTTTGCTTCTTTTTACAACCAGCCGGAGGTGCGCTGGCTGGCAATTGTTGGCGCGTTCTCGGTGGCAGTTCGGGGGGTGGCGAGTAGCTCTGTCTGGTTGATGACGCGCCATCTACAGATCCGAAAGCTCACAGTTCTGAGCGTAAGCAGTGAAGTTGCAGGATTGGTGGTCTCCTTAACATGGGCTTATATCTCGCCCACAGCTTGGGCACTCGTAGCGGGCAGGGTTGGAGCTTCCGTTGCGTACACCGTGGGATCACACCTGGTCGCCGACAACCGCTCCAGACTAGAGTGGGAACGGAGCGCAGCGAGGGACATCCTGATTTTCGGAACGGGAATATTTCTCTCCACGGCGACCTACTTTTTAGGTGGTGAGGCCGAGAGACTGGTGATTGCGAAGTTCATTTCAGTGGCGGAACTCGGCTGCTTCTCTCTGGCCCTGACGATTTCAGCCGCACCTTCACGAGCCATCCAACAGGTTGTGGGGCAGGTCTTTTTCCCCATGATTTCGAATAGCATTCGAAAAGATTCAGCGACGGCGGCAAGGCATTATAAGTCAGCCCGCTGGGCCTTTCTGTTCTTTGGCATTGTCCTAGGTGTGGCCTTCGTCGCTTACAGCCACAGACTGGTGGCGATTCTGCTGCCACCGAAATACGGGATGACCGGCTGGATGCTCCAGTTACTCGGATTTCGGGCAGCCCAGGAAGTCTTTGCGGCTCCTACATCGAGCCTCATACTAGCGTTTGGAAATTCCAGGTACGCCGCCCTTGCTAACTCGGCGCGTATGGTCCTGATGGTCGCAGGGGTGTGGTGGGCGTTCGCCAGATTTGGCATTCACCAAGGGATTGCGGTCCTCGCATTCGTGCCGGTGCTAACGTATTTTGTCCTAATTCCAGGGATCGCGAAGCACCTCCGGCAGGCATTGACGGCTGAATTGGTGGGAGTGATTGTCTTTCTTCTGGCGATGGCGCTCGCAGCCATTTTGCCTTGGCCCTGGGCATAACGTAACGACCTGATTTTTAACCACCTAGGAGGAGCTCCGATTATGAGTATCTCGGCGGTCATTCCCACGTTTAACCGGCGTGCTTATATAAGACGCGCCGTCGATAGCGTGCTGGCACAGACAGTTCCCGTGGACGAAATTATCATCGTGGACGACGAGCTTTCGACGGACAGAATCGAAGAAGCAGTCGCGACTTGGTATGGGGCGAAGGTACGGGTTGTAAAGCAGGGAGGCGGCTTGTCTGGAGCACGCCGGCGTGGCGTGCAGGAGGCCCGTGGAGACTGGATTGCGTTCCTGGACAGCGATGACGACTGGACCCCAGACAGAAACAGACAATTTCTCGAAGCTGCTTCACAGGTTCCTTTGGATGTCGCCTGGATCTTTGGGAACCTGCGAGTCGCGACAGACGCCGGAGATGGAATAACCTTGTTCGAGGAATTCGGACTTTCTATCAATGAGTCTCTACACGTTTTCGCTGACTCGTTGATCGTTCAATTTCCATTCCAGTTTGGCCTCCTGCAAGGTAGTTTGATCCGACGCATCGCGCTCCTTGAGCTAGACTGCTTCAACGAGGGGCTTCAACATTCGGAGGACCTGCTGGCCGGATTCCAAGTTGCTTGCCGATATCGGTTTGCGGCGATTCCATTCGTCGTTGGTCGCTACTATCGAACATCGGATCTGACAACCAACTCTGCGGTGATCAAAGGACTATATGGCAGCGACTATTTCCGGTCCAGAATGCTCTGCTTTGAACTAGTGATCAAGTCAGGGCGTAGACGGCCTTGGAATAGGCTTTACGCTTCGGCTGTATTCGGACTATGCAAGGTCGTGGGCAAAGAAGGACGTCTGCCGATTGCAATGGCATGGCAGCAGTTCAGGTTTGGAGGGGTCTCAGGAAAGGGTCTCGCCTTTTTCTGTGCAGCCTTGTTTGGCCAACCCGGACTCCGGACTTGGAACAGGCTCGCGGAACTTCGGCAGAAACTGCGCCCAGAAAGAGAAATAGTCGCAAAGAATGGCTACCACGCATCCATCCGCGCCACTAAGGGAACTGGTGTTAACCGCGTAAGTTGATAAGCCTTCTCGCAACAACGCAGGTCCACACAAATCACATCGAGAACCTCTTGGTTCCCGAACTCCGACAGGGACGGTAACCCATGAACAAATCACTAGTCAGCATAATTATTCCAACTTACAATCGCGCCGATGTAATCTCCGAAACAATCGACAACGTGTTTAGCCAAACTTACAAAAACTTCGAACTGATTGTTGTCGATGATGGCTCAACGGACGGTACCCCGGCGATACTACGCAAGTATGCCAACCGTATTAGGGTGATCACTCAGAAGAATGCGGGGCCGGCAGCAGCGCGTAACCGTGGCATTGAAGTTTCCGGCGGGGACATTATAGCCTTTCAAGACTCCGACGATCTTTGGGAACCTACTAAGCTCGAACGTCAGGTCGCGCTATTGGAAAAGTCTGGCGATTCGGTGCCTTGCTGCCTGTGCAGTGCATCCTTTGGATTCGTTGGTGGTAAATCGTACACCTCATTTGATATTTCGGACATCGCTTCTCCCCATGAAGAGGGCCTGTGGCTAAACGTCGCGGAAATTCTGGCAACCCGGCTTGTCCTGTTCAATCAGACAGTCGCGATCCGCAGGTCGGCGATTGAGAAAGTGGGAGTGTTCGATGAGAGCCTAAGATATCTGGAAGACTATGATCTGCCTCTTCGATTAGCTAACGAAGGGCCGTGGGCCATCATCCGCGATCCCCTGGTTATCTACCGCGAAGGAGCAGCGAACAGCTTTTCGAAACAGGCGGCTAGAGATCCTATTATCTTGAAGCAGTGTGAGATTACGATAATTGAGCGCGCCTTGGCGAGGGTGCAAGATCAGGCAGATTCAAAGGTAAGGCGAAGATTGTCGTGCAGACTGCAATTATTTCGTAGGCTGCTGGTATCGGCCAAACTCTGTCAGTCTGAATCACTTCTTTCCCGCGTCACCGGGAGCGTTATCAGTGGTTTTGAGCGCTGTAAAGATGTGGCCTTCAGAAGATCTCCCTGGTATCCGAAAGCCGTCGTTGTCCCATTAGAGCGAGTACGCTTGTCGTAATGAATCCGCAACGCTAACGTCGGTATTGTACGGCGTCAATTCTCATAAATTACAGAGGCACAATGATTCAGAGGATTGCCAACGCTCTAATAAAGAGATGGGGTACAGCAACCGCCAAGCAGCGCGTCTGGGACTCGGAATACAAGACCGGCCGATGGACTTACCAAAGGGGAGGACAAAATAACGAGAGCCGGGAGCCAGTCTACGGATTCCTCGAAAAGTACGGCGCGGGCGGTTCGATTCTCGACTTGGGCTGCGGCAGCGGCATGACTGCGCTAGAAATGCGGAACAATTTTCGCGAGTACCTGGGAGTTGATATTTCCGAAATCGCTGTTGGGAAGGCCCGAGTGGAACTCTGCAAAGAAATAGACAGGGCGCACAAAACGAGGTTCTTCGCTTCCGATATCAGCTCATTCCAGCCTGACCGTAAGTTTTCGGTGATCTTGTTTCGCGAATCGATCTACTACGTTCCGCAACATCAGATCGGGCAAATGATAAATCGCTATTGCTCTCATCTCTGCCCGGGCGGAGTGTTTATCGTGCGGGTCTGCGACAAAGATGCATACAAAGGTATCATTCGTCTCCTGGAAACGAATTTGCAAGTCACGGATACCTATTTCGCTCAGGACTCTAAAATGGTAATTCTCGCGTGCTCCCCACGCGGCGAAGTTATACTGGACTAACGACCTAGGCAAAGATTTTTGTGAAGTCTGTTGTGTCTGGGAAAATTTCCCCTATTGGGAATACTGTCGTTGCTCGAAACCACGCGGTACGGGTTTTCAATAGCCATCTAGAGGTTCGTCTAAGTGCAATTCGGTCAGGATTCATTTGGCGGCGGATACACGGACACCATGATGCATCCGCTTGTGGCAATCGCTGTGATTGTCGCAACCGCATTGGTGCTCGTGCTTCCCCGCAAATACGCTGCGGTCCCATTCTTGCTCGTGGTGTTTCTTACCCCCGCTGGCCAGGAATTGTATATCGGCGGTGCCCACCTCTATGTTCTCAGACTTATCATTCCCTTCGGGTTGGCCCGAGGCGTTATTGCTTCTTTGTTCTCGAAATCGGAGTTCCTTCCTGGCGGCCTTAACTTTCTGGACAAGCTTTTCACCTGTTGGGCCATTTTCCGGGCCATGGCGTTGATTTTACTATTCCACGGGGACCGGGCAGCCATGACAAACCAAGTGGCTTTCCTGTGGGATGTTCTAGGCGCGTATTTCCTCTTGAGGTTTCTCATCCGGGACGAAGAAGACATTGCCCGGGTTGCAAAAACATTCGCTGTAGTCGTTGGCATCCTTGCAATAACCATGCTGAACGAGAAGGTTCGTGACCAAAATGTCTTCGGATATTTAGGGGGCCCTCCGATTGTAGACCAGATTCGAGAGGGCAAAATCCGGGCCCAGGGAACATTTGAGCACCCCATTCTCGCCGGAACCTTTGCGGCAACTTTGTTGCCTCTTTTTCTTTGGCTGTGGCAAAGCCACAAATCCAGAAACGGCGCTGTAGTTGGTGCGATCGGGTCCACCATCATGGTGATTACTTCCGCTTCCTCTACGCCTCTTTTGGGCTATTTGGCCGTTGTCATTGGTGTCTGCTTTTGGCCGATTCGGAGGAACATGCGCGCGCTCCGTTGGGGATTGGTCATGGCCCTTATAGCGCTGCATCTGCTGATGAAGGCGCCGGTGTGGTTCCTCATCGCACACGTCGACCTGGTCGCAGGAAACTCCGGGTATCACCGCGCCGCGTTGGTCGATTCATTCATAAGGCATTTCAGTGATTGGTGGTTGATTGGAACCAACCAAGCCGTTACGTGGGGATACGAGATGGACGACCTCGCCAACCAGTTTGTCGCCGAGGGAGAAACCGGGGGATTGGCAGGGCTCATCTGCTTCATTTTGTTGATTTCGCGCTCCTTTGGAAGGATAGGAGACGCTCGAAAGATCGTTGATGGAGATCCTAAACAGGAGTGGTTCATCTGGCTGCTCGGAGTGGCCATGTTCGCCCATTGTGTAGCCTTTTTTGGCATCAGCTACTTTGATCAGACTAAGGTCTCCTGGATCGCGCTCTTGGTGATGATCCCGGTCGTGACCGTGCCTGTTTTAGCGCGGGAGACTGTCCCCTTGGCTGGGACAGCTGGCCCTCTGGTCCGAGTGCGCGGCCCTCAAGTAGATTCCGGAGCGGCACCTGTCGCAGAGCAAAAGAAACGCGCAGCCAAATCATTGCAAAAAGCCAATTCAAAATCATTAGGATTCTTATGATGCGCACTAGCGTAGTCATACCGGCGTACAACGCCGCGGAAACAATCCACGCTACTTTGGATTCCGTACTCGGGCAAACGGTACCGCCGGATGAAATACTGGTGATGGATGACGGAAGCACGGACGGAACGGCTTCTTTGGTGCAGTCCTATGAACCCAGGATTTCCATCTTCACGCAACAGAATAGTGGTCCTTCTCATTCTCGTAATGTTTTGTGTAAACTTGCGCATGGTGACCTTATTGCCTTTCTCGATGCCGATGATTTATGGCACCCGAGATACCTGGAATACCAAAGGGAGCATCTCGAAGATAACCCTCGGGCGGTCGCCTGTTTCAGCGACCACGTAAATTTCCGAGGGTACGGCAAATATGAATGGGATGAAGAGAACTCTACAAAGAAAGCTGTCTTGGAATGCCTTGACCCTGCCGATTTCCTTTCCCGATACAACACGACTACCGGACTATTTGCCTGTATGAGTTATTGCTGTGTGCGAAAACGGGTTCTTCGTAAATTAGGGGAACAACTCTTCCAATGCAATGGTGCTGAAGACGCTTACTTCTTTAACCAGCTGCCATTGCTCGGACCTGTTCTTTTTGCGAGGATCCCACTGGCGGCGTATCGAATTACTGATCGCTCTCTATCCAGTGACCGCTTAAAGTGTATTTGCGCAAGGGTGCAAGTATTTGATTCTCTGCGGGTGGAATACGAAAAGCCTTCCGCCCAAAACCTTAGACCAATTTTCCAGAGAGCATTCGCTTCTCATAGGCGACTGTATGGAAAATTGTTAATGGGAGCCGGGAGAATCGAAGAGGCTCGAGCTCAATTGAGATATTCCGTCAATGAATGTAATGAAGCGGCCTCCAAGGCAAAATCGTTGGCTTATATTGCTGCCAGCCATCTGCCCAGCAGTTTTCAACCAAGATGGCCTTCCATCCATCGTGAGTGATTGCAAGCAATTGTGCCCAGGAAAAAAATAACACGTCATTCGCCACGTCGGTGCGGGACGAGGAGAAGTTTCGGCCACGGGCGCGTATCGCTTTGGACAACTGTGACCAAGACCCTAAGCACGCCTACGGTTCGCGATGATCAAAATAGGATTGGCGCCAGACAGAGTGGGATTCGGCCGCAACTGGTCGTCACTCTGGAACAGTTCTGACGGCAAATCTGAAGAATTCATGAATCCACAAAACATAAGATATCTGGTCATTTCCCCTGTTCGAGATGAGGAAAATCATCTGCCGAACACCATTAGAAGCATGGCTGCTCAATCCATTCGTCCCACGGAATGGATCATTGTGAATGATGGCTCGACGGACAAGACCGGACAGATTCTCGACGAGGCCGCGAAGAAATATCCCTGGATTCGACCCATTCACCGTGTAAACCGCGGCTTTCGGAAATCGGGAGGCGGAGTGGTTGAGGCATTCAACGATGGATACAAGGTGGCAACGTTGCAGGAGCGGGATTTCATCGTCAAACTCGATGGCGATCTTTCTTTTGAGCTCGATTATTTTGAGAAGTGTTTCTCCCGCTTCGAAAAAGATCCCCAGCTGGGAGTGGGCGGCGGGGTCATCGTCCACATTTTCAATGGCGAGCGACAGGTGGAAACGAATCCGGAGTTCCATGTGCGAGGAGCGACAAAGATCTATCGTCAGGCATGTTGGGAAGCCATCGGCGGATTCTGGGCGGCGCCTGGCTGGGACACGATGGACGAAGTGAAAGCGAGCATGTTGGGTTGGAAAACACGCAGTTTCCCGGACCTCGAACTTGTGCATCACCGCGTAACAGGCGCCGCCGATGGAACCTGGGCCAATTTGGTGAAGAACGGCAGGGCGAACTATATTTGCGGATACCATTCGCTCTTCATGCTCTCCAAGTGCCTAGTACGCCTGCCGCAGAAGCCATTCCTTCTTGGGTCGTTCGCCCTGTTTTATGGGTATGCATCGGGCTATTTCAAGGGGATTCCTCAGGTAGACGACCGGACAACGATTGCGTATCTCCGGCGGCAACAGATCAACCGCCTGCTTGGCCAAGACACCATCTGGAAATGACTTGGGCACGACTCCGGCTGTTCAATCTCTCATGGACCTCTCGATCATTTTCGTGAATTGGAATTCAGTGGCGTTTCTGCGCGAATGCCTGAAGAGCATTTATGCCCGGCCGCCCGCGTTTTCGCTTGAAGTCATTGTTGTTGATAACGACTCACCCGACAAAGTCATCCATGTTATAAGACAGGATTTCCCCGATGTCCGTATTATCGAAAGCAAGGTCAACCTCGGGTTTGCAGGCGCCAATAATCTCGGCTATCGGAACAGCTCGGGAGAATTTCTGCTTTTTCTGAACCCCGACACGGAAGTTCTGGATGGTTCAATTGAAACTCTAATGGAAATGGTCAAAACGATTCCGGATGCCGGGATCGTCGGATGCAAACTGTTGAACACAGACGGCAGCATTCAGACCTCATGCATTCAGATGTTTCCAACCATCCTTAACCAGGTGCTGGACATCGAGGCCTTGCAGGTGCGCTGGCCAGGGTGTCCTCTTTGGAATATTGCTCCGCTCTTCAGCAAATCGACTTCACCAGCCTCCGTCGAAGTGATTTCCGGTGCTTGCATGATGGTGAGGCGGGAAGGTTTTTAGAAAGCTGGGCTGTTCAGCGAAGACTATTTCATGTATGCGGAAGATTTGGAACTCTGCGATAAGGTCCGCAGCCTGGGCTTGAAGAATTACTACGTTGGATCTGTAGAAGTGGTGCATCACGGAGGCAAGAGCAGCAGCCAGAAGCCAGTCACCCAGTGGTCGACCACGATGAAAATGAAGTCCGTAGAGAAGTTTTGCTCAAAGAAGAAAGGCCGGCTGTATGCTTGTTTATATCGCGCCAGTATTGGCACGGCAGCGATGGTGCGACTGCTTGTGATCGGCCTGCTGCGGCTGTTGGGGAGCATGGGGATAAATGGACTCTCGGCCGGGAACGCCTGGGCCAAGTGGTTTGCGATTCTCCGCTGGGCAGCAGGTCTCGACAAGCTTCAAACGACGACAACCTCGAGGTAAAGCGAAAGAACATGTGCGGGATCTGCGGAAAACTGATGTCTGATCGGGAGGCCATTGTGCCGCTCGCGCTTCTCAAGGAGATGGCGAACGCGATCATTCATCGTGGACCCGATGACCAGGGGTTCTTTACATCCGGACCGGTGGGCCTGGGATTTCGCCGGCTCTCGATTATTGACCTTGCGGGTGGCCATCAACCGCTGTGCAATGAAGACAACACAGTCTGGATAGTATTCAACGGCGAGATATATAACTATCAGGAACTCCGCGCATTCCTCCTGACAAAGGGACATACCTTCCGTACTCAGTCGGATACGGAGGTCATTGTCCATCTATACGAGGAGCTTGGAGAAAAATGTGTTGAAAAGCTTCGAGGAATGTTTGGGTTTGCCATATGGGATGGAAAAAACAATTCCCTGTTTCTGGCAAGGGACCGCGTAGGAATCAAGCCGCTGTACTATTGCCAGAGCCCGTCCGGACTTCTGTTTGCCTCGGAAATAAAAGCGATTCTTGCCGATCCGTCGTTTCGCGCAGAGGTCGAGCCGACGCTCATAGATCGCTTTTTGACGTTCGATTATATGCCGGGGGAGGAGACGCTTTTTCGCGGAATTCGAAAATTGAGCCCCGGCACTTGCCTGGTGGCGAAGAGCGGCCAAATCCGGACGAGGCAATATTGGGACCTTCAATTTAAAGATAGTGGCCTCTCAGAGGCGCAAGCGGAATTGCAGTTGATTGAAATGCTAGAAGAATCTACTCGCCTTCACATGATAAGCGATGTCCCGGTCGGTTTCCTACTGAGCGGCGGGTTGGATTCTACGGCCATGCTGAGTCTGGCGGTTGGTAAAACCGACAAAAAGCTGAGTAGCTTTACAGTTGGCTTTTCCGAATCTGGGGTGATCGATGAACGGCCGTTCGCAAAGCTTGCCGCAGATACCTACGGTTCCGATCACCACGAAATCACGATCAGCAGCAAGGATTTCGTCGATTTCCTTCCGAAGTATGTCTGGCATATGGAAGAACCGGTGTGTGAACCTCCGGCGATCGCCCTTTATTATATTTCGAAATTAGCGCGGAAATTTGTGACCGTACTGATTTCCGGAGAAGGTGGCGACGAGGCCTTTGCGGGTTATCCGAATTATCGGTCCGGACTGTGGCTCGAGACACTGAAGTCCAAAATGGGCTGGGCTTTGCCACTCGTCACCGGGCCGATTTCCCTGGCCAACCGTTTTCTCCAGAACAGCCGAATGGCAAAATACAACTATCTCCTGTCGCATCATTTTGATTCGTACTATTTGAGCAGGACTGCCACGCCAGAACGGTTCACAAAAAACGGATATTCGCAGATATATGAACCTGCATTTTCTCAGACCCTTGACAGAGAGGCGACCTTGAGTCCGCTTACGAAATTGCAACGCGCGGCTCCTACTGGCGACATAGTGAACCGTATGCTGTACATTGACACAAAGACATGGCTACCCGATGACCTCTTGATCAAAGCGGACAAGATCACCATGGCCAATTCGATTGAGCTGCGCGTTCCACTTTTGGATCATGAGGTTCTGGAATTTGCCGCTTCCTTGCCGGCAAGGCTGAAGGTTCGGGGAATCACAACAAAATACCTGGCCAAGAAAGCGCTCGGGAGACGAGTGCCCGAAGCCATCATCAACAGAAAAAAAGCGGGATTCCCGACACCTTACGCGACATGGCTTAAGAAAGATCTGAAAGCTAGGATACGAGATATTCTCTTGGATTCGAGAACACGCGCACGAGGGTATTTTCGAGATCGCACGATTCAGAAAATGCTGGACGAGGACAAGGATTTGTACGCAAAAGAAATCTTCTCACTCGTTGTTCTGGAGCTGTGGCATCGAGAGTTTGTGGACCACAAAAACTCCCCATTGCCGTCGAATGATTCTCTGGAGGTGAGGACGAAACCCGCTTCTTGATGAGGTTAACGAGCTTCGGCCACCGTTCGATCCGAGCGATACAACAAACCACCTTCGTATCGACCCGAAAAAATTGTTATACCTGTTCCTCTATGAGTAGAAAAGAAAAACCAATTCGCGCTCTGTATAGCTTCCCCCACAAATTGGGAGCGGATCGCATCTGCTATACGGCATGGCAGCAGCTAGACGGACTGTCCAAGGCGGGTGTCGAGGTGCTGGCCATCGCCGGTGCTTTACAGCGCGCCGTACCCCCGGGCGTCACCGCAAAGACCACGCTCGCCCGCGGTAAAATCCGCCTACCCTACAAAGTGCTGGGGGGCATGCGAACCTTCGCATTGCATGATTGGCTGGTAGCCAGGCAATTGGAAGGGTTGAAGGATAAGATCGACATCATTCACACATGGCCACTGGGTTCGCGAAGGACTCTACAGGAGGCCGCACGGCTGCGGATTCCAACCGTACTTGAGAGACCGAATGCTTATACGCGATTTGCCTATGAAGTTGTGGCCAAGGAGTGCGCACGTTTGGGCATGACCATGCCGTCCAATCACGAACATGCTTTTCAGGAAGATGTCTTGCGCATTGAAGAGGCCGAGTATGAACTGGCAAACTTTCTTCTTTGCCCGTCCGACTTTGTGAAGCGGACTTTTCTTGATGCTGGCTATCCCGGTGAGAAACTTCTTCGTCATCAATATGGCTTTGACGTAGGAGTTTTTACCCCATCGGCTCGAACCTCAGCTCCGGACACGGGGCTGAAAATGCTGTTCGTGGGTGGCGCCGCTCCGCGGAAAGGGGTCCACTACGCTCTCGAAGCCTGGCTCCAATCCACCGCTCATTTCAAAGGCGAATTTGCAATTGCCGGCGAGTTCATCCCCGCTTATAAAGAAATACTCCGCCCGATGCTGTCTCATCCGAGCATCAAAGTCCTCGGGCATAGAACTGACGTTGCGGAACTTATGCGAAATAGCGATATTCTCATCCTTTCTACGATCGAAGAAGGCAGTGCCTTAGTTACGTCCGAGGCACGTGGGAGTGGTTGTGTGTTAGTGGTGTCGGAAGCTGCGGGAGCCTCGTGCGAACATATGGAAAATGCGCTAGTTCATAAGGTTGGCGATTTGCAGGAACTGACCTCACACATAAACCTCCTGGATCAGGACCGCAGCCTGTTGAACAAATTGCGAACTGCCTCGCTCAAGACGGTCGATCAGATAACATGGTCTGCTGCAGGTGATCGTCTGCACCGCATCTATCTGGAAGCTCTGACAAAAAGTGCCTCTAGCTCTTGAGAGCGCAGAAACTTTCTGATGATACATGTGAATTTGAGCGCTTCCAGGCCCAACTGATCTGGGTTTTGCATCCGTTGCAAGGTGACCGCGAACATGCCTCAAGAATTATCCTCAGGCCGTAAGACTGCTAATTCGAATATCCCCTATAATCGGCCCTATAGGCGAGGCTTATCCAGACCATGAGTCGGCATTTCTTTGAGTTCTTTCGATGTCCGGAGGACGCCGTTCGGTTTGACATAGCTGGAGGACTTTCCTCGGCACCTGACTACTTCCGACTTGATGAGGAACGGAGGCGTCACGGGAAAAACGCCGCTATTCCGGTAGCCAAACATGCGGCTGACCTCGTGGATACCCTACCGGCGGTGTGTGTAAAGGGCGATGAGATCAGTCTACCCTTCGACCCTGACCAGATGGCGGATTACTTACGATATGAACGTTATAGAGAAGGAAGCGGTAAAGGAACTAGCCGACTGGGTGCCCATCCCTTAATAAGGGACATTTATTATCTGTGTAGACCGCTACTCCGAGTACCAATCCGCAGCATCCTTCAGCGGATTCACCTCCGAAGCCAACTGAAGAATCCATTTCCTAAATGGCCCGTGGATCGAACGGTTGACCGGCTTTTTGAAAAGATGATGATCGCGGCGATTCAGGCGAATGGCAGTCGTCCCATTCCTTTCATTTGGTTCTGGCCAGAACGTAAACAGGCAGCTTTCATTCTCACGCATGACGTCGAGGACGACAGCGGCAAAGCTTTCTGCCCATCACTCATGGATATTGACGATGAGTACGGATTCAAGGCCTCTTTCCAGATTGTGCCTGAAGGTCGTTATCCGGTTGAGCCTGATTTTCTTCAAACTTTTCGGGATCGTAACTTTGAAATCTGTGTGCATGATCTGAACCACGACGGAAATCTCTACCGAGAGCGTTCACAGTTCCGGCATCGCGCTCAACTTATCAACGGGTACTGCAAGGAATTCGGCATCAAAGGATTCCGTTCAGGTGCTCTCTACCGAAATCTCCTCTGGTACGGTGACTATCAGTTTTCTTATGACATGTCGGTGCCAAATGTTGCCCACTTAGACCCTCAGGACGGCGGTTGTTGCACCGTCATGCCCTACTTTATTGGCGATATCCTGGAAATCCCTATTACTACGACTCAGGACTACTCCCTTTTTCACATCTTGCGTCAATACGCCATCGACCTCTGGAAACAGCAGATCAAGACAATTGTGGATGGACATGGTCTGCTAAGCTTCATCATTCATCCAGACTATGTCATCGAAACAAAACCCCAATCCGTCTATCGAGAACTGCTCGCGCACCTTCGGCACCAATGCAACGAGCGAAATATCTGGACTGCTTTGCCGAGGCAAATCGATTGCTGGTGGCGGCAGAGAAATGCCATGAAATGGGTACCCAAGAGTGAGGGTTGGGCTGTCGTCGGCGAGGGGAGCGAGAGGGCCCAGATTGCGTACGCCTCAGTGCAAAATGGCAAGCTCGTCTATTCGTTCGACCCACCCGCTAACATGCTGCGACCCAATCAAATACAACCGATGCGCAACGAATCGTCGCGAATCGACGGGTCGCATGATATGGCGACATCTTCTGGCCTAAATGACGCATCTGAACCGAAGTTCCTTAAGAAACCTGAGCGGAGTACTCCGGTGCTCGACCCTATCGAGTCTGTCGTTAATTCAACTGCACCACTCGAGGAGAAAGTTCCAGAAGTTGGTGGCGGGTACATGCCGGCTCGTCGCCCGCTGCGCATCGCGATGATTGCCTACTCCTTCTACGAGATGGACAATCGAATCTTGCGCTATGCGTCGGCACTTGCGAAGCGAGGCGACCATATCGACGTTTTTGCACTGCGCCGGGAAGGACAATCAGCAGAAGAGGTGACGGAGGGAGTTCATGTTGATCGCCTCCAAGCCCGCACCCTGAACGAAAAAAACCAGCTCTCCTTTGTATGGAGGATTTGTCAGTTTCTTTTGCGCGCTCTTATCCAAGTCGCGAAGCACGAGTCACGAGCTCATTATGACCTGCTTCATGTACATTCTGTTCCAGATTTCCTGGTTTTCAGTGCATTATTTCCCAAACTTCGCGGCACGCCAGTAATTCTTGATATTCATGACATCCTCCCCGAACTCTACGCCAGCAAGTTTGCCTCTGGTGATAAGTCGGGTATGTTTCGGTTCCTCGTTGGTGTGGAGCAAGCGTCAACTCGCTTTGCTGACCACGTAATCGTTGCAAATCATATTTGGCGAGACAGATTGATTTCGCGTAGTTTAGCTCCAGAGAAATGTACAGTCGTCATGAATTATCCGGACCGCTCCATTTTCATTCGAAGTGGCCATTCTCAACCAACAACTGGAAAATTCCTGATGCTCTACCCCGGGTCGCTCAACTGGCACCAGGGTCTCGACGTCGCGATTCGTGCTTTTGCCAAAATAAGTAAGAAGGCTCCTCACGCGGAATTTCATATCTACGGCGACGGTCCTTCAACGGCGCAATTGATGGAGCTCATTAAAGAGCTAGGGGTCGAGAGTCAAATCAGCATGCACGCGGGTTGTCCTCTGCAGGAAATTCCCCGCATTATGGAAACCGCCGATCTCGGAATCGTACCGAAGCGAAAAGATAACTTTGGAAACGAGGCTTTCAGCACAAAAATCCTTGAATTCATGGCCATGAGTGTGCCGGTGATTGTGTCGGATACCATGGTCGATAAATATTACTTTAATGATTCACTCGTGAAGTTTTTCCGTAGTGGCGACGACAATGATTTGGCCCGCTGCATGTTGGAAATGATCGAAAATTCCGAGGCGAGAAAACTGCAAATCGAGAATGCAAATCGATTCGTTGAAACCTTCGATTGGAGCGTAAGGCAGCACGAATATCTTGAATTGGTCGATCGGTTGACCCGAAATACTCTCGCTTGAAACTCCACCCTCTAGATCGGTTTGACTTATCCCCGATAGCTCTTCCTTAATAGGCACAGAGCCCGCTGACCTTCGAGTCTTTCCCTGATAGAAATATATACTCAAGAAATGGAAAATGGTCTTGGATAACGGACACTATTCGTCTCACATTTGAAGAGACCAGGTCTGGTTGGAAGAACAAGGGGGCTGAGGAATTCATCTCCAACTAGTCATACCAGTTTTTGATTACTTCTCACTGTTCCATCAGGTTCTGGAACAACGGTTGTTTTCTAATGGAAGGTTTACTCACCCGAAGGGAGAATATACTCAAATGAAGGGTGTCGTTCTGGCTGGGGGCAAGGGGTCCAGACTCTATCCGCTCACACGAGTAACTAACAAGCATCTCTTGCCGGTGTATGACAGGCCGATGGTATTCTATCCGATCCAAACCCTCGTGGACGCGGGCATTAGAGACATTATCATTGTCACGGGGGGGCAGAATTCTGGCGATTTCCTGCGATTGCTGTCCAACGGCAAGGATTTTGATCTGCACCGTGTTCACTACACGTATCAGGAAGGCGAGGGCGGCATCGCCGATGCCCTACGTCTCGCGGAACCCTTTGTCGAAGGGGAGAAGATTTGTGTCGTCCTCGGCGACAACATCATCGAACACAACATCATTGCCTCGAAACAGACTTTTGAGAAACAGGAGCGCGGCGCTCACATCATCTTGAAAGAAGTTCCCGACCCTGAAAGATTCGGTTGCCCTGAGATCGTCAACGGACAAATTCTTGGCATTGAGGAAAAACCCAAGAAACCGAAATCAAAGTATGCCGTAACCGGCATCTACTTTTACGATCAAAGCGTGTTCGAAAAGATAGGAAAAACCAAGCCAAGCTGGCGTAATGAATTGGAGATCACCGACGTGAATAATATGTATCTTAAGGAAAACACGCTTACGCACAGCAACCTGGAAGGCTGGTGGACGGATGCCGGCACGTTTGAATCGTTGCTTCGTGCCACGAACATGGTCGCGGAATCCGGAGCAAACAAGATCCCAGGACGTGGGGCCCCGCCGCGCCATGCGCGAGACGGCGAATAGAACGGGGCATCGATTATAGACATGACCGGCAGGCTGGATCAAAAGGGAGAGACGGCGTGAAAGTTCTCGTAACGGGCGGTGCGGGCTTTATCGGGTCGAATTTTATTCGGCATCTGCTCACCTCCCAGTATTCTGTGGAGATTGTGAATTTCGACAAGCTGACATATGCGGGCAACCCGGAAAGCCTCGCGGACATTGCCGGCGATCCCCGGTATTCCCTTGTTCGGGGCGACATCACGGATCCTCAGGACGTGAACAATGCCTTCGCAAGGGGTATCGACGCTCTCGTGAATTTCGCGGCGGAAACGCACGTGGACCGCAGTATCGAAGATGCCTCTCCTTTTCTTCGAACGAATGTGCTAGGGACTCACTGCCTTCTCGAGGCCGCGCGGAAATTCCATCTTTCTCGATTTGTGCATATCAGCACGGATGAGGTCTACGGAAGCGCGCCTGCTGGAGTCAGCTTCACAGAGGAAGCCACGCTCGATCCACGCAGCCCATACGCCGCTAGCAAGGCTTCAGCGGATCATCTTGTTTCTGCCTATGCGAATACCTTCGGCATCTCGGCCATCGTTTTGCGTTGCACAAACAACTATGGCCCGTTTCAGTTTCCCGAAAAGCTCATTCCGCTAATGATCGCGAATGCGCGGGAAGACAAAGCGCTGCCTATTTACGGCGATGGGCTACAGGAACGCGACTGGCTGTTCGTGGAAGACTATTGTCGCGCCATCGCGCTGGCTCTCGAAAAGGCCAAGCCGGGTTCCATCTACAACGTTTCGGCCGACATGCCCCAACCTAACCTGAAGATCGTAAGAACCATCCTGAATCACCTCGGAAAGCCAGATTCTTTGATGCGTTCCGTGCAAGACCGACCCGGTCACGATCGACGCTATGCCCTGGATTGCTCGAAAATTCAGCGGGAACTAGGTTGGCGGCCAGAGGTGAGCTTCGAGGACGGAATTCGCCGAACGATCGAGTGGTACCAGGCCAACGGCGAGTGGCTCGAGCATGCACGGTCGGGAGAATATCGTAATTATTATGAGCGGCATTACACGCGGCGGGCAGAGACATTCAGCAAGTAGGCAGCGGAGCGAACTAATAGCAGCCAGCCTGCCATCGCGAGGGGCTCGAACTCGAAGCGAGTTTTCCTGACTTTGCATGAAGGAAATTTAAAGCTTTTGCAAAAGTAACGGAGTCAAGACGCATTGGATGACACGCGGAACAATGTTTTGAAACGCTGGCTGCTGTTTAGCGTTTGGATTGTAGTCAGTTCTGTCCTCTTTGTAAAACCTCTGATTGCCCTCGTTCGACTATCGCTCACGAATGACAATGCCTCCCACCTCATACTGATTCCCTTCCTCACGGCTGGCCTGCTATTCATCGAACGCCGCACCATTTTCAACAATCTTTCCTTCGATCCGGGCGGCGGCATTTTCCTTTTCTTGTCTGTCATCATCGCCATCAGTGTGCGCTGGGCTGGCGACAAGCTGATTCCCGACCTTCGGCTTACCAGTAATGTCGTTGCGGTCATCTTGCTTTGGATAGCCGGATTTGCTTTTTCCTTCGGAAAGGCTGCCGTAAAATCAGCCCACTTTTCTCTTCTTTTTCTTTTTCTCACTGTACCTCTTCCGAATTTCCTACTGGAACGCGTCATCTCTTTGTTGCAGTCTGGTTCCGCAGAAATCGCCGACGTTCTCTTCAACTTGACCGGAGTTCCCGTTCTGAGAGAGGGGCTTGTCTTCCACCTCCCGGGCGTCAACATCGAAGTTGCAAGAGAGTGCAGCGCAATCCGCTCCACCATGGCACTTTTCATTCTGGCGCTACCAGTTGTGCATTACGGCTTGCACTCTCTCTGGAAGAAGCTGTTCTTCTTGACGTGCGCATTCTTCATGATGGTTCTGAAAAACGGGATCCGTATCGTTACACTCAGTCTGTTAGCGGTGTACGTGGACCCGAACTTCTTGTTTGGGACACTTCATCGTGATGGTGGAATTGTTTTCTTCCTGCTGGGTCTGCTCTTGTTGCTGCCTGTTCTATTACTGCTGCAGCGCGGAGAATCACCGGCCTTGGCGGGAACGAAGGAATTGGCCGCATCCTCCGGACAAAGGAACTGACGTTGTGGAGTTCTCTCGGGTATCGGCGCAGGAATTTGCAACCATATCACTGAAATACGTCCCGAGCCCAACAGCAGGGCGCTAGCCACCTGTGTAGTGGTTATAATACTGCCCGTAAGCCGCGTCCCGTTCGGCTCCGTTCAGTACTACTCCTAATAGGTTTTTCTCTCGGAACTCGGCCACCGCCTTCTCCGCCACCTCGACATCCGTAACTCCCGCCCTCACGACGAACAGCACGCCGTCGCACAAATCCGCCAACAAACTCGGATCATGCACTGGAGTAGCCGGCGGAGAATCCACGATCACAAAGTCAAACATTGGCGTGACGATGTCCAGCAGGTGTCTCATCCTGTCGCTGGGTAGAAGTTCACTTGGATTCGATACCTCGTTGCCCCCCGGAATGAAGCACAGATTCTCGTCCGGGCCGCATTGAATAATCGCATACTCATCGGCTTCCCCGCGTAGATAGTCAGTCAGGCCGGGGGTGGAAGGCGCCCCGAGGGTTACATGAAGTCGCGACGCTCGGAGGTCCGCGTCAATCAGGAGGACGCGACGGTCAGGCTGCCGGATAATAGACTGTGCGAGATTTGCAGCGACAAACGTCTTGCCTTCCGCGGGAACACTGCTGGTAATGAGGATGCGCTTCAACATGCGCGTACCAGCAATCTGAGACAGCCGCGATCGGAGCGTTCGAAAAGGCTCGGCCCCGATTTTCTTGCTGTCGGTGCCTCCGAACACGCTCATGCACGGATCCAGTGTCCATTTCGGATGGGCGCACCGCTTCAAGAGCTGTTCGAATTGGACGAAAGGCTGCTTACCCGCTTTTCCACCCCCCTTAATCTGAGCTGTGTCCAGTTCATTCCCTGCTTGGGCAGAGCGACTAATTCCTTCCGTAACATCGACGAAAGTCAGCGAAGAGCTTGCCTGCGGCTGCGACGCCCTTTCTTCCGCGGCCTTCTTCAACGCGTCATGTATCCGACTCATCTTTTCCCTTTCAAGCACTCGCTCAACTGTAAAAGGTCAATCACGCGTCCCGATTACGCCCAAGCTCGTTGATTCTTACGCGCCTCACTCTTGCCTTGAGACAGCGCTTCGAGAACCGGCACCAACGCCAGCACCGGAAGTTTGAGCGCAAGTTCGACGTCGCGTTCAGTATGCATCGATTTGTCACGCATAGCGATCAAGCAAAGAATCGCTAGCCCGAGAGCGAGCCCGCCACCTAAACCTCCGCCGGCAAAATAGGCTTTCTTCGGAAACGACGGTCGATCCGGCAAGCTCGGCGGATCGAGCACCCGGAACTGTTCGCTCCCTTGCTGGCTCTCCAGATCGCCAGCCACCCCCGCGTTCTGCCTCTTCTTCAGAAGATCGTTGTAGAAGTCCTGCGCTGTCTGATAGTTGCGGGTCAATTCCTTCATCTGCTGCTCGACCATGGGACTAGCCTGAACGCGGCTTTGTAACTGGCCAATTTCATCTTGGATTTGACTTTGTCGCTTGGTCAAATCGGCGATGTTCATATCGTCCTGCCGTAGTTTTGCTCGGAGTTGCTGAATCTGTGGAGGTTCGGCCGCTGAAGCTTGCGCCGAACCATTCGCAGATGGACTATTCTTCGGTGCTCCTGCCATCCGTTTCTTCAGTTCTTCTATCTGGCTCTTAAGCTTGATAACATCTGGATGCTCGGAAGTGTAGCGCGCCTGCAAACTCGTAAGCTGGTCTTGCAAAGCGCCCAACTGCTGTTCCGCGGTCTCAGGGTTTTGTCCTGTCTGTGATGCCTTCCAATTCGCTTCTTGCTGGCCGATGAGGGATTCATTAAAAGCTTTGTCTTGGTGCGCGCGACTCAACGCCTGAGTATTGGCCTCTAGCTGTGCGTTCATCCCCGTCAAGATATTTAAGTTGCTTTGTTCTTCTTCCGGCAAAGACCCTAGATACTGTCGCTTGAACTGGGCAAATTTCGCATCTTGGTCATCTAAGTTCTTCTTAGCTTCCTCGAGTTGTTTGCTTAGAAAACTCGTGGTTACATTTGCCTGCTGCTTGCGCTCGCGCGCGTTCTGTTCCAGGAACATGGAGGTGATTTCGGTACATATTTGCTGGGCGATTTGCGGGCTATCGAAGGTTACGTCTACGTAGAAACCCGGCAGTTGTCGGCTCTGCGTACCAGGCGTCGGCTCCAGCGGCTTGATTTCCACCGCGGTTCGCAAGCGTTCGACAAGATCCTCAATGTGAACTCGGCCTCGGACCTCAGCGTACAGGCCGAATTTCTCAATGATGGGTTGCAAGCGTGTCCGGCTGAGGATCTGCTCTTTCATGGACGCAAGACGGTGATTCAAGTCTTCGGTGACGACCGGCTTCACGTAGTCTGGACCAACCGCAGGCTGCGCAACTAGCACCATAGTCTGCGATGTATATCGCTTGGGAAGCACAAACGTGGCACCCAGGCCCATTCCTCCTAGAACGAACGTGGAGAGAGGGAGAATCCACCAATAGCGCCGCAAGGTGCGTTTTGCTTCTGCCAAGCCAATTTCGCCATTCCGGACCATGATTACCTCGATTACCTCGCCCTAATTCCACCTACATCCCGCAGTGGCTTCATCACGGGATGCAACACTCCTGGACTGCGACAATCCTGGCAGCCTCCAGACGGGCCACTGCCTTAACTTTCAGAAAGCACGGGCTATGCCAGCTTGCTCTGCACCTCGCCCTACCTATGTCGCATTTAAGTTGTTTCTTATCATGCTCTTATGAAAGGCATGTTTCGTCATTTCCGGTGCCGGCTAGTCCGTCTCCTCGTTCGAGCACGGGAAGTGGAAGTATTCTATCCATAATGTCCGCTTAATTCTCCTTATCTGAGTTCCACCTCACCGCAAATCGGCCCTAAATCCGGGTCAAAGACATTCAGATCCCCTTAGTGGAGGAATGCAAAACCTTTGTAATGATAAAGTTACGGAAAATGCGATGCCGCACTCCGAATGCTCTTTCTCAGGGCGTAAAATTGCACCTTCGCTAGCGGACAAGGGGTGGCTATCTGTGTATTACTGTAAATCGACGCCTATCAGGCGCAAAGCGAGTTTTGTTCTGTCTTACGGGCTCTTCTTTCTCTTGGCCGCGCTTTTGGCTGGCTGCTCGGCTAATCCCAATGCGCGCAAACTGAAATACCTGCACCAGGGCGATCTCTATTTTCAAATGGGTGAGTATCCCGAGGCCAACATCTCCTACAGCCGCGCCTTGCAGGTCGACCCACGCTTTGTCGAGGCTCACTACAAGCGCGCACAGTGTCTCATCAAGCAGAGCAGTTGGGCGGCAGCCTTCCAGGAGCTCTCCCGCACCGTTGAGCTGCAGCCAGAAAATTGGCCCGCCCAGCTAGACCTAGGGCAACTCTTGCTCGCGGGTGCTAAACCGCAGGAGGCCAAAGATCGCGCTCTTCTAATCCTTCACGGCAACCCAGAACACTCGGACGCACAAATACTTTTGTCCAACGCGGATGCCGCATTGGGGAATCTTAATGACGCTCTCGAGGAAGCAAGAGAAGCCGTAAGAATAGCCCCTGATCGTTCAACCAGTCTTATCAACTTGGGTCTGATCCAAGCGAAGGCCAGCGCCTTTGACGACTCAGAGGCAAGTCTCAAGAAGGCACAATCCCTCGATCCCGCATCGGTCACTCCGCTGTTAACCTTAGCGAATCTCTATCAGCGACAGCGACGGTGGGCAGACGCAGAGAAAGTATTTCAGGCGGCAATCAGCCTCGCGCCCAGGTCAACCCTGCCACGCATTGCTCTCACGGGTCTCTACCTCGCTCAAGGGCAAGAGTCGCTTGCGGAAAAGGTTCTGACAGACGTCAAACAACAATTGAGTGACGATCCATCGGCGTACCGCATGCTCGGTGATTATTATCTGACCCACGGAGAGAACGCCAAAGCCCTCGCGGAATTCAGCGCCCTCTCCGCGGTACATCAGAACGATCTGGCCGTAAGAAAGACTTACATTCAGCTTCTGATCTTGAATGGAAGGATCGACGAAGCCGGCCAACTCAATGACGTAATTCTAAAGAAAACACCGCAGGATGCAGAGGCCTCGATCCTGCAGGGGCAGATACAGCTCCGGCAAAAGAAAGTGGATGAAAGCGTTCAATCGTTACAGCAGGCTCTCAGATACGCCCCCGAAAATGCCATGGGGCATTACCAGCTTGGGGCCGCATTCCAGCTGAAAGGCAGCACTCAGCAGGCTAAGAGCGAGTGGCGCGAAGCGGCACGATTGCGTCCCAATCTTTCTGAAGCGTGGCGGGCGCTCGGCCTCACTGCCTTGCAAGACGGAGACTGGAGAGAGCTCGAACCCATAGCTGATCAGCTCAAGACAATCGCGCCGCGCTCCGCAGACGGCTATCTGTATCATGCAACAGCTAGAATGAATCAAGGCGATGCGTTGGCCGCGGAAGCGGACTTGAATCAACTGCTCCTGATCGCGCCAAACAGTGCGCTTGGATACGTCAAGCTAGGCCAGCTGCGTGTGGCACAAAAGCGCCTGGACGACGCAGAAAAAATGTTCCGCCAAGGTCTTGCTCGAGATCCCAATTCTCTAGAGGCTCTCGAGGGACTGGTCGACCTGGAACTCCGCAACAAGAAGCCCGCCCAGGCGCTGCGGCTCATTCGAGAGCTACTCGATTCCAATCCCAAGAATGCGGCCCTCTATCTGTTGCAGGGAAATGTACTGCTTCAAAACAACCAGCCGGAAGAAGCTGAACACTCCATGGAACGGGCCGTGGAAATGGACGGACAGAACGTCAGTGCACTCGTCCTGCTCGCAAGATTAGACTCATCACTTGGAAAGTTTGATCAGTCGATTGCGAACTATCAGCGAGCCATTGCAATTGCGCCAAATGATGTCCGGCTCTATGTCGCGTTGGGCGGCGTTTATGAGAGTCAGGGCAATTGGCAGCAAGCCCAGACCCTCTACCAGAAGGCGTTGGCCATCCAACCCGAAGACGCGCTCGCAGCGAACAACCTGGCTTACCTCATGATCGAGCATAGGGGAAGTGTGAATGTAGCGCTTACGCTTGCTCAGACCGCTCGGCGCGGACTGCCGAACCTTCCGAATTCCGCAGATACGCTTGGCTGGGCTTATTACCACAACGGAGCGTACTCCGTTGCCGCGCCCTTCTTCGAAGATGCCGTCAAGAAAGTTCCAGATAACCTGACTTATCACTACCACCTCGGTTTGACTTATCAAAAGCTCAATGATTTGGCCAGGGCTCGCACAGAATTTGAGAAAGCTATTAGCCTCGACCCGAATTCCCCGCTTGCCAACGAAGCGCGCCGGGCACTGAGCCAAACCTCGGGTACGTAGGCGTATTTCTCAGTGCGCGCCAGCAGAATTTCTGATTTAATCGGTAAGAGGCATGAAAATGATTGCAGAAATGTCCGCAAAGCAGATAGGCGATGAAGAAATTGTCTCCCTCGGGACACGTAACGGAATGGAGTTGGCAATTCTCAAACGAACCGAGAAATCGCTGGGCAAAATAATTGCCAAGCCGGACTCGACTGATCTCATTGACGGTATCCGAATCGAGCCGCTCCAGATCTATCCCGATGACCGCGGTTTTTTCACCGAAATTGCGCGGCTTGGCCGAGGGCTCGCCGCCGATATGGTGCCGGATGGCGCACGAAAGATTCAGATTTCTCTTACTCTCACATATCCGAACACGATTAAGGCGATCCACTACCACGCGGAGCAAACCGATCTGTGGGCCCCCGTGACCGGGATGGTTCAGGTTTTTCTCTACGACCTGCGGCGTCATTCGAGAACCTTTGGCCAGACCAACACGATCTATACCGGGGGACTCCGCCCCTGGGAGATTCTCATTCCGCCCGGCATCGGTCATGGATACAAAGCCTTAGGAGTTGAACCGATTCAGCTTCTTTATATGACAGACCGCCACTATAACCCAGCCGATGAACTCCGACTGCCTTACAACGACCCCAACATTGCCTACGACTGGGAAACGCAGCACAAATAGCCCCATGCGCATACTCGTTCTGGGCGCCGGCGGCATGCTGGGCAGCGATCTGCTTCAGGAATGGAAATCCGACCAACTTCTTCCGGCGCGTTCAGCAGACGCCGACATCCGTGATTTCGCGCAAGTGAGAGCGCTGATCGCCCGCACACGGCCCGATTGGATCGTACTCGCCGCTGCCTACACGGACGTCGACGGCAGCGAGCGTGACCCCGAACGAGCGTACTCCGTCAATACCCGAGGCACGGAGAACGTCGCTCGCGCGGCGCAGGAACATGGCTCTCGGCTGTTCTATATCAGCACTGACTATCTCTTTGACGGCGAATCTTCCCGGCCCTACGAACCGGACGATTCGATCTCACCCTTAAACGTGTACGGAAAGTCCAAGGCGGAGGGCGAAAACGCCGTTCGCCAGTTCCACAAGGACTGGTGCATCGCCCGTACGTCATGGTTGTTTGGCGCCTCGGGGCCATCCTTTCCCGAAAAAATCCTGCGCGCAGCGGAAACACGCCCCGAACTTACGGTTGTCAACGATCAAGTGGGTTCCCCAACATTCACTCGCGACCTTGCGGCTGCGATTCGCGTCCTGGTTCGGATGGATTCCCGCGGAGTCGTGCATGTAACAAACGAAGGTTCCTGCTCCTGGTTCGAGTTTGCTCGCGAAGTTCTGCGCCAAGCCGGTCGTGATTCCGTGACTGTTCTTCCCATTACCACTGCTGAATCAGGTCGCCCCGCGAATCGACCCGCTTACTCTGTGCTCTCACCAGCCAGCCTTCACGCGAAAGGCGTCCAATTGCGAAGCTGGCGCGAAGCGCTCGGCGCATATCTGCGTGAATTGAGGCAATTGGGGAGAATTGCCTGATGCAATTGCCTTAAGGATGGTCTAGTGGCCCGCGACTCACAATTGGCGCTTGTCGCCGAGGTCCCAGGCGAGAAATTTCACGCTCCGACCAGCAACCGTAAACAATCAGGAATTTCACGGACACTACGGAATCTTCGCGGAAACCTCATTCGAATCCAAATAGCTCAGTCCGCCCACGAATGATCCGTTCATCCTGGTATATGACTGCCCGCTGACGGTTGATCGGTACACGTTATACCCCGCAACCGCCGAGGTACTAGCGATCCAAGATAATCCAACAGTGTGCGCCACCTGGGGGCTGGCCGTGAAATTCACACTAGTGACATTTGCTCCGTTGACCGTCGCGCTCCCGTTGACAGGGCTGAATGTATATCCTGTTTTGGTAGGAGTCACCGTGTAGGTCCCGTTTGCCAATGCGGCGAAAGTGTAATTGCCTAAGCCATCTGCAATCGTGTTGCCGCTCGCTGCCCCGCTGAGCGTGACCATCGCCCCGTTCCCGCCAGTTGTCGGACTGATTGTCCCAGAAATGCTATACGTCGAGCCGTTTTGCACGGTGGCGCTGAAATTGATTCCCGAAATGTTTGCTCCATTAACCGTCGCAGCCTGCGTGCCTGGGCTGAAAGTGTAGCCCGCGTGGCTTGGAGTAATCGCGTACGTCCCGTTGGCCAAGCCACTGAAAGAATACCTGCCCGAGCTGTCTGCAATTGTGCTGGCGCTTGCTGCTCCGCTGAGCGCGACTGTCGCCCCGCTCCCACCCACTGTCGGACTGATTGTCCCGGAGATGCTAAATGTTTGCGCCGCTGCGGCGAAATTTATTCCTGTAACATTGGCTCCGTTGATCGTTGCGCCTAGGCTGTTGGGGCTGAAGGTGTAACCTACGCGGCTGGGTGTTACCGTGTACGCCCCGCTAGCCAAGCCGGTGAAAGTGTAGTTCCCCGAGCTGTCTGCAGTCTGTGTGGCAGATGTCGCTCCGGTTAGCGTTACCGTCGTGCCGCTCCCGCCCGCTATCGGAGTAACCGCCCCCGAGATGCTGTAGGCTTGCGGAGGTGGCGGAGTAATGGCTGGTTTTCCGCTTACGAGACCAGAGCAGCCCCAAAGCACGGCCATCGAGGCAAGCATACCTGTCAGCAAAAATGCTAGCCGCGCGCGAAATCCCCGGTTCCGGCAACGAGCAGGCTCCTCCATTCGCTTCCCAAGCGGTCTAAGGCTCATGGTTCAAGCAGCTCCAGAGTCTGCCCAGGCGACAGCATACGGGGCGGCGAGGATTCAGCAATACTGATAGTAAGGCCAATTAAGGTACAGGTAGTGACCCTGTACTGCAGGCCCACCAAGTCGCCCGGCCCTTTCGCCAAGCCTATACCATATGCGGCACTTGATGGTCCATCGAGCGGAAGTTAGAGGCGATTGTGTAGTTTCATTACGATCTATAACAAATAATCTTGCCCGCAGCAAGAGAACCGGTTCAACCGATAATCAGAAGGGACATAGAGAGGAAATACGGCAGGAGAAGATTTGTGCGCGGATCTTCTTAGTCCGCGGAGGAATGGGGGGGGGCTACTGCGTTTTCTCGCTTCGATGCTAAATTCTCCACGCCCCGGGCAAGCAAGCCTACATTGCGGATTTTATATAGCAGCGCCCGATAACTGATCCTTAGAGCCTTCGCGGTCTTACGGCGATTCCATTGGTTGGCTTGCAACGATTCCAGGATGTAGTTTCTCTCCCTCTCCCGAACAGCTTCCTTAGCGATCTGTCTTAAAGGGATTGTGCCCGCGGCAACATGATTCGCCGGGGTTGTATCGCGCTGCCGAACGATTGGTTCTTGAACAATGCTGGCCTCCGGGCCGATGAGCACATAGCGCGCAATACCGTTGGAAAGCTCACGGATGTTTCCAGGCCAATCCAGGTTCTGCAGATATCGCATCATCTCTTTGCTCAGTGGTTCCGCTTTTTTTTCAAATTTTTTCTGAAACAGGCTGAGAAAATATTCGGCCAGCATGGGAATGTCTTCCCCGCGCTCACGGAGTCGGGGCAGCCTTAAGCACACCACATTGATCCTGTAATACAAGTCCGCACGGAATCTTCCCAAATCGATTTCGTGTTCCAAGTCCTTATTCGTCGCGCAAAGCAGGCGGCTCTCTACCTCTCTTTCTGTCTCGCCTCCAATTCGCGAGAAGCGCCCATCTTGAAGAAAATGCAGGAGCTTGCTTTGCAGCCCCAAATCCAGGTCGGCAATCTCATCGAGAAAGAGGGTTCCTTGGTGAGCAAGTTCCACTCGTCCCGGCTTCAACGCGTGCGCTCCAGTAAACGCGCCCTTTTCATAGCCGAATAATTCGCTCTCCAGTAGTGACCCAGGTATTGCAGCGCAGTTGACCTTCACGAACTGGCCGTTGCAATGAGCGGAGTGTTTATGGATCCACCGCGCCAGCACCTCTTTGCCTGTTCCTCCGTCGCCCTGCAAGAGCACAGGTACGGTCGTGCCGCAGACCTTTGCGGCGCGTTGCCGCAACTTCATCATCTTGGCCGACCAGCCAAATAAGACTTCATCCGGTGGAAGGAAGTCCATCGGTTCGGTGTGTGTGTTCTTCCTGGATCTTGCTACAGACATAGTTAACAGAACGCCTTAGTGTGTCGGAACTGCACAACACGGGCCACAGGGCGTGACCCGGTTAAGACACAGCGGGTACTATCCTTTTGAGCTAAATCATTTGAATTGAATGAGTTAAGACAAGTTCAGGCAAGGTAGTTATAGTACCAACTTAGAAGTCAAGCGCGGTTCACAGTAACCGTAGAGCAAAAATATCTCCCTACATCACAAAAACTTTTCTCTCCTTGGCCCCTTGCCGGTCGAGGGAGCCTGGAAGGGCCCCTCTCCCCATTCACCAGCCTAAATGGAGGTCTATCTTGACGGAAATATGAACGACTCCAGTAGGTCCGCACGGGCCTTTTCGTCCGAGGCCACCACTCGCAAAATGTCGCTGACCGACAGCATCCCGCGGAATACTTGTCCTTCGTCAAGTACGATCAGGTGAAAAATGGTGTTCTCATCCATCAAACGTAGGCAATCCTCCAGCGTCATCTCCGGCGTCACCGTAACCAGCTCGCGTGTCATGATATCCGACGCCTTCATCCAGGCGGGGCATTTGTTCTCTGCCGCGACTTTGTCTGAAACATCGCTATGCGACATCACCCCCACGAGCTTGCCGCCTGCGCTCACAACGCCGACTGCACGCACTTGCTTCTCGCGCAAATATTGCGAGGCCTGATGGACACTAGTGTCTTCAGTGATGGAATAAACTTCCTTGCGGGACCCGATCAGATCCGAAACTTTCACTGGACCCTCCGCGGGACATTCTCGCCGGATAGTAGGCCTAACCCAGCCTCAATTGCAAGATGAATTCCTGAACAGATGAATTCCTGAACATTCCCGCCAGGGAAGGATCGCGGGACGAAAGACGAGGGGTACTCACGAACGCATGTAAGTCAGACCAGCAAGCTTCGGTCAGGCCCGCGCAACTTCCCCGCGAATAATATCGTACCGCTCAATCACCGCGGCAATGCCCATGCGCGCACTGCCGTCTTCCATCCGGCGTTCGACTCGCACCACTTTGCCCAGCGCTCTCACAAAGACCTCTGAACCACGCGTTATTTCCGCAGGGAGTGTCAGCGTTATATCTACTTGCGAACCGGATTCCAGGTTCTGGTCCATAACAAAATAGAGACCGCGATTGGAGATATCGCGGGTCGTGCCCTGCTGCGAGTCTAAGGTCCGTTCGGTGGGGAAACGAATAATGATCGGTAAGGTCAAGTCATACCGTCGAGTCGTACGGCGTTCCGTCATCCCCCCATCCTCCCCGCCGTGCCGCAGATACACTGGCTTTCTGCCTGCGTTCCCGGAATCAGTCACCGGAATTGCTGGTAGCGCTTAGTCGCGCCGCGTCCCCACAACCTAAACCGGCTCTTCTACTGCTGTTGTAGAAGCCGCTTTCCTCGTCCGCGGCGTATCCAGGTTGAATTGCCGCATCTTATAGAGCAGCGCCTTGTAACTGATCCCCAGCATTTTCGCCGCGTCCTTGCGGCACCAGCGGGTCTTTTCCAGCGCGTCGGCGATCGCTTCCATTTCGGCCTCATCTTTCAAGCCGCGCACCAGGGCCTTTAACCCTTGCTCCTTGGGCGGCGCAGGCTCCTCCCGCGGCGAAGTCCGTTGGCGCGTCGAGGACATCTCGACCAATTCGCGCAGGCTGCCTTCATCGTCTTCGAGAATCACATAGCGTTTTACGAAATTCTCCAGCTCGCGCAGGTTGCCCGGCCAGGGATAATTCACTGCTGCATCCAGAAGATACTTGGAAGGTCCCGGTGGCGTCTTGCCGAATTTCTCGCTGTACTTCTGCAAGAAATGACGGAAGAGAAGCGGAATCTCAGCCGTCCGCTCGCGCAGCGGCGGCACGTTGATGGATAAAACGTTCAACCGGTAATACAAATCTTCGCGGAACCGTCCTGTCTTCATCGCGTCATGTACATCCACGTTTGTTGCGGCCAGCACGCGCACGTCGGTCTCCACCAGGTGCCGCCCGCCCAGCCGCGAATACTGATGATCCTGCAGGACGTGAAGTAGTTTCGCCTGCAAGTGCGTGCTCATCTCCGCGATTTCATCGAGGAAGATCGTGCCCTTGTTGGCCATTTCAAACTTGCCTGGTTTGCTGCGCACCGCTCCCGTGAATGCGCCCTGCTCGAATCCGAAAAGTTCCGATTCCAGCAGTTCGCCTGGCAAAGCGGCGCAATTCACTTTCACGAACGCCTGGTTTCGCCGCTTCGAGCGCAGGTGGATCATTCGCGCAACGACTTCCTTCCCCACGCCGCTCTCGCCGCAGATAAAAACAGGCACATCTACCGGCGCGATTTGCAGGATTTGCTGGCGGATTCGCACCATCTGGGGACTGGCGGCCAGAAAACTCAAGTCTTCGGTCACCTGGTCGCAATAATCGCGCAGCGCCTGATTCTCCGTGGCCAGCTGCTTCTTTTGCCGCGACTTCAGCATCGCCGCGTCCAGCTCCGTTTTCTCGAACGGCTTGGTTAGATAATCATGCGCTCCGATTCGGATGGCTTCCACCACTGTGCCTACTTCGTTCGAGCACGAAAGCATGATGACGTTGAGGCTGCGGTCGACCTGCATCAATTCCTTCAACGTATCGAGGCCGTTCAACTCCGGCATTAACACATCCAGGATGATGAAGTCGGGCCGCTCTCCCTTCTTCACCTTCTCGAGCGCATCTTTACCGGAGCTGACGGCTTCCACATCGAATCCGTCGACTTCCAGCAATGTCTGCAAGTACTTTCGAATACTGGGCTCGTCATCCACGACGAGAATTTTTTCTTTCACGGCCATTGACCCTTCCCTTTCAATCAACGAAATTCGAGTGTTTTAACCCTGATCCATCGGCAATAAAAATGTAAACCTGCTTCCCGTCGGCGATTCGCTCTCCACCCATATCTTTCCGCGATGCGCCTGGATGAGCCGCTTGGCAATCGCCAGCCCCAAACCCATTCCGGAAGTGTTCCGGTCCACGCGCACGAAATCCTCAAAAATCTCTTGATGATGTTCCGCTGCGATGCCCGGCCCCGAGTCCGTTACGCTTACTTCCACGCTGTTCGGGCGCGGCAATCGAAACCTGCGCCGCTCTTCCACCGGAGCCAGGGCCGCCACACGCCGTTCCCAGAAATGCGGCGCCGCACGCAGCGTGACGCTGCCCCCGCTCGGCGTATGCTTCAACGCGTTATCAAGCAGATTGGCGGCCGCCTGCTGTACCTTCTGATAGTCGAATCGGAAAGTCGGGATCGACGGGTCAAAGCGCGCATCGAGTTTGACGCCTTTGCGTTGAAACGCTTCCGACCAGCGTTTGGAGACTTCATCGAGACAATCTCGCAGATCGTTCTCGCGAAGTTGCAACACCAGTTTCCCGCTCTCCAAGGCCGAGTAATTCAGGAACATGGACACCAGACGCACCAGGCGTTCGCAACTGTCCTTCGACTCTTCAAGAATGTCCTGCTGCTTGTCCGTCAAGCGGCCAAGCGAACCCGCCAGCAGCAGATCGTAGTAGCCCTTGATCACCGCCAGCGGCGTCTTCAACTCATGGGCCGCTGACGCCAGAAACACCGTCTTCTGCCGGTTCACTTCCTGCAATTTCAGGTAGGCGGCCAGGAGATTCCGGTAAGTAATCTCGCGCTCCTGCAGAAGCTCTTGTACCGTGAGTTGCGTTGTTGGATCCGGTCCCGGCGGTGCTTCCGATTTGTTCTCAATCTCTACCACCAGCCAGTCCGGCTCGGGCATCCACTGGACCCGCACCCTGGATTTCGCTTCCCCCCGCTGGATCTGCAGGTCCACCTCGTGTTCGCCCTTTTCGATCTCGCCGAAGATCTTCGGTGAATCCACCTGCAGAAGATCGCTAAACAGATTTATCACTTGAATTGTCGCGTATCCGTGAGATTCCAGGAATTGCCTCGCGCGGGTATTTACAAGCAGTAGACTGCCGCTTCGCTCGGCCACGATCAGCGGTTTTTCTATCGTGTCGAGCAGCCCACGAACAAAGCCAAGCGGGAGAACCACGCGATTCTCTTCCGACATCGGAGGCATGGCAATCCGTCCGGCCATCAGGTGATTCCTTCCCTCATGAGGAGTGGTAAAAGTTTTCCCTAGGTGGCATCGTTGCAGAGGGACCTCGAAGAGTCAATGGTAAAAGCGTTCCATTTGCACATTTGTGGAAAGAAAGTGGATTTCCCAAATACCGCACCTGTCCTAACCAATTGTTTTTATTGATATACACCTACAATCATCTTATAATAAAGAACTTATTGAGACTCCTGGTTGTTCCCTCTGGCATTCCAGATGCATAGATCCGTACTAGGTCCTTGGTACTAAGATAGAGGGAGCACTTGGAGATCAACGTTCTCGGACAAAGGCAGCTCGTGGATATTTCGTCAACCCGACGCTCGCCGCGTATCCGCTTGCAGGTGCCCGTCTTCCTGAGGGGGACCGATGTCTCCGGCGTCGAATTCATTGAGCTCACCAAGACTCTCAATATCAGCTCCACTGGCGCCTGCATTACCTCAACGCATATCCTTCGGCCTGATCAGACTGTCCATCTAACCATCCCCGCCCCGTCGCCCGCCTCCTCCAGCCTTGTTCCCAGCGAGACTCCACCGATCGTCGCCAGGGTTTTGCGGCAGGAGTCAGCGGGTGAAATGCGTCTCTTCGGCTTGGAGTTTCTTCGCACGCTTGAGTAAATCCCGGCAATTTCTTGCCTCCCCTTCTCTTTACCCGGGTAGTTTTGTTACATAGCACTCGCCCTTTCATGTGAGCTGTACTTTTTCGTACCTCCATATCTCGCTTTTGTAATACGATACGCCCGCATTTCGGGAGGTTAGATTCCCAAGTGGACTTGACTGGGTCCAGTAAGAATGGACTCTTGGTTGCTCCACATTTATGTACAAAACTTGAATCGCTTTCCCCAAACCCCGCGGGGATAGGCAGAGGTTAGGTCTATACCGGTTATGCCCAGCCCCGGCGCCCCTGCGCCCCTGCGCTTGCCCATTGAGGATTCCTATTTCGAGCTGCTGGCAGACACGCTCGAGAGCCTTGATTTGCCAGCGCGCGGCCAGTTCCTCCAGCGATACTTTCGTGCGATCGCTCATCTCGATCTGCGCGAAACCCAAAGTGTGCAAATTTGGGATGACATGCTTTCGCGCCGCCGCGAACTCACCGAACTCGTCGGTCGTCAAGTTTCGCTGAATACCGCGCTCATGGATGTCCTCTCGTCCTCCGGTCTTCTTCGTGTTCCCATTCTCATCGAATATGACGAGCTGAAGAGGCTGGAACTCAATGCCGTGACTGATCCCTTGACGGGCCTCTACAACCGGCGGCTCTTCGCGGAAACATTCGAAAAGGAACTCAATCGCGCGCGGCGCTATGGCCAGCCTCTGGGATTGGTTACCCTCGACCTGCACCGCTTCAAGGAAGTGAATGACAAGCACGGCCATCCGCGCGGTGATGACGTATTGCGAGCTGCCGCAGCCACCTTGAAGAAAGCCTTGCGCACTTCCGATTCCGCTTTCCGCATCGGCGGCGATGAGTTCGCTTTATTGCTTCCGCAAACGGATTCTGCGCAGGCGCTGGCATTGAGCCGTCGCGTCCAAACGGTTTTTGCCGAGATGCTACAGCCGCTGCAGCTTGCCGTCACTGTAGGCATGGATCCCGGCGTCGCGATTTTCCCCCAAGACGCTGAACAGGCTGATCAGCTGATTCGCATCGCCGATGAACGTCTCTATCACCTGAAACACGCGAACCACAGTAAGAACGCCAACGGCTCCGCGCGGACCGCGCTCCCGTCTGCTCCTGAGGCGCCGGCAGCTCCCGCTCCAGACCGCGCTGCCCCCGCACCACAACCGATTTCGATCGAAACCAGGCGCCCGCCTGAAAAAACTGAAACAACCATTGCAGCGGCTGCCTCTGCTACTTCCGCCGCGATATCCGGGGACGTCGCCCAGGCCCCTTCGCGGGTATTCGCCGTCCAGCGCAAGGCTGAGCGCGTGTCCATGACTGGTACGAATGCCTACGCTGTTCTTGGAGACCAAGGTGCTCGGCGCGCCCGTGTCCTCGATCTTGGCTTTGGCGGTGTCGCAATGGAACTGGATTCGCTCGAAGATCTTCCCGAAAATCTTCTGGCAGTTCTACACGTGCCTATTCTTCCGCCCGTTCGCGTGAACCTGAAGCCCGTGTGGAAACAACAGACCGCTCAGGGTGGCTTCCGTGTCGGATGCGCCTTCGTTTCCTGAGATTCTCTGCAAATTCCCCTAACAACTTTTACTGCTCCTCGAAAAAAAAGGACCTGGAACTTCTCGGCCCCGCCCCTCCAGCCCTGATACAATTCCGTTGCATTTCCGTTCCCGGATAGGAGGCGCCATGATCGAACCCAAGGTGAGCCGACCTTACTGGCCCGACGCCTTGCAGAAGCCATCCAGCGAGACCACTGGCCTCAAATCCTGGCCATGGGCCCTCGAGCGCCTCGAAAAATCACACAACTATTGGATCTCCACCTCTCGCCCCGATGGCCGGCCACACCTCATGCTCGTCTGGGGCGTCTGGTGGCAAAACGCGTTCTGGTTCAGCACCGGTCCGCGTACGCGCAAGGCAAAAAACATCGCCGTCGACCCTCACTGCGTGATTGGCACTGAAAAAGCCGACGAAGCCGTAATCCTCGAAGGCCTCGCCGAAGAAATCAAAGATCGTTCCGTCTGGAAGCAAATCGCGCAAGTTTACAATCGCAAATATGGCGGCGACGTTGAGCCTCTTCTCGTGGCTTCCGACGGCTGCGTGTTTCGTGTCCAGCCCCAGGTCGCCTTCGGCCAGGACGAGCACACGGAAAATTTCACCGAGTCCGTAACGCGCTGGAATTTCCCGGAGAACTAGCATTCCTAATCCCCCATTTGGCGTAATTTGACACTTCGCGTATGATTGAGAATTGCTTCGCGACCTAGCGACGCGGCTGTAGTCCTCTGGCCTTGCCGGGAGCCGCGCAGACCGGACGCGACAGAATGGAGCTCCATGAAACCCGGTATTCACCCCGACTATCACACCGTAACGGTGCATTGCGCCTGCGGCCACAATTTCACGACCCGTTTCTTCACCGGCAAGCAGAAGCTCATTGACACCGCCGGCCGCGTCGAGCGCTTCACCAAGAAGTACGCCGACGCTGCTGCCAAGGTCGAAGCCGCAAAAGTCGAATCCGCCAAGAAGTAAATTTTGGAGTGCGGCAGCTTGCTGCCGCTTTTCCGTCCTCCAGATCTACTTCACTCTCGACTAGTTTGCCTCTCGTCATCTCAATGGATCGAATTCCTTGGTGGGGCAGCCAATCCTGGCCGTCCCTCTTTTCTTCCCCTCCCCTAGGATTGTGAATTCCTCCCTGGCCTCTCTGCGCTCCTCAGCGCGCTCTGCGTCTCTGCCGTTATCATTTCTTCCTTCTTTCTTCTGTCGTTCTCTTAACTTGCAACTCTTAACTTTCGACTTTCAACTCCCTTCTCTCTTCCGCCCGTGTACAATGAAGTTCCAACGTGGCTACTCAATCCCGCATGTTTGATGACGCGCACCCCGGCGAACTGATCGAAACCGCCCCGCCGCGCGTCAGTCTCCGTAACGCCTTCGCGCATCCTTTCGATTCCGCCATCGCCGCCGCCCGCACCTGCTACGCACCGCGCCTCATCGGCCCCGAGGAAATCACCGACAAGCAGCGCCTCAACATCGGCGCCGCCACCTTCTACAGCGGCCATCACACCGTCTACCAGCACGCCCATTTCGAATTCGGTCTCGAAAATGTCAGCCGTCAATTCGTCTGGTCCTTCCTCCACGCGCATCCCTTTTATAATTCCGAGCAGCAAAGCCAGCGCTACGTCCGCCTCGACCGCGCGCAAGCCTATGTCCCTCCCGTCGATCTCTACTTCAACCAGCAATGCCGCGAAATCTACGAACAAGCGATCGCCCGCGCCTGGAACGACTATCGCGAGCTTTCCGCCCTCCTGATCGGTGACGCGCGCACCATCCTGAACGACATTTGGCACGTCAGCTCGATGTCCAATCCCAAGCGTCTCCAGAAAATCGAACGCTCCGCCGAAAAACGCGCCATCGAAATCGCCCGCTACGTCTTGCCCGTCGCCGCCTTCACCACCATGGTGCACACCATCTCCGGTATCGTTTTGCACCGCCTCTGGCGCATGAGCGCCGCCTCGGACACGCCCAGCGAAGCACGCGCCGTCATCGGGGCGATGGTCGCGCATGTCAAAGAAATCGACACGCAGTTCTTCGATCGCTTCGGTACGGAACCATTGGAAGAATTGCCGGAGTGGGCCGACCGCTCTGCGGTCGCGTATGAAAAAGGCGCTACTGCGAATTCGAATTCTGGAGAGGCGTTCGCCCGCGAATTCGACGCCAAACTCGCCGGCAAAACCTCCAGGCTCGTTGACTACTCCCCGAACGCCGTGCGCGTCATGGCCGAATCCTATCGCGGCGTCGCCGGCCTCACCGCATCGCAATGCCCCGACGCCGAAGCCATCGATCGCCTCTTAAATCCCGCGCGCAATCTCTATCGCCTCGAAACTCTGAACGTCGGCGTCCACTCGCCGACAATGCGCGCCCTGCAGCACGCCAACTACACTTTCGCCAAAAAGATCAGCCACACCGCCGACAGCCAGGACCAGCGCCATCGCATGGTCCCCGGCTCGCGCCCTCTTCTCACTCTCGCCGACACCCGCGAACCCGACTACATCACACCCATGCTCCTAGCCAACAATCCACGCGCCAAAGAAGTTTACGACCGCGCCCCAACGCCAAATCCATCCGCCTCTACGAATCCGGCTCGCTCCTCCATCTCCTCCACAAATGGACCATGCGCACCTGCTTCAACGCCCAGGAAGAAATCTACCAGGCTTCCATGGACGAACTCGCCCAGCTCCGCGAAGTCCACCCCGAACTCACTCGCTACATCGGCCCCCCGTGCCACATCCGCGCCGGCATCACCACCCCCATCTGCACCGAAGGCTCCCACTTCTGCGGCATCAAAGTCTGGCTCGCCTTCCCCAACATCACCCGCCGCATCTGAAACTACATGGCAGCCCGAACCGTCATATACTTAGGTTGGAAACTCACTATGCGCCCAAGTCCTGCTCGCCCCGTCGCCTCACTCCTCGCCGCAATCCTGTTGCTCTCGCCTTCTTCCTTCGCCTTTGACACTCCCTTGTCCGACCAGGCCGTTCGCGAAGCCTACTTCCTCGGCCAGCGGCGCGATGAATCCCTCGCTCGTTTCCTCGACAAGTACACCAGGGTTCTCCCTCCGCCCAAGACCGGCCCGCACATCGCTGCCGTCACCCTCTTTACGCCTTTCGCCCTCGTTACCCAACTCTCCAGCGAGCACAGCACCGGCTACAGCGCCCAGCAGGCCGCACTCGATCACCGCGACCAGCAAGAAACCGTAAGAGTTATCGTCCAAATCCTTCTGACGGATTCCTATCCCGCTTACATACCTCGCCCGACGGGCTCCCGCTCGGGTTCTCCAGTTGGTTTCGCCCCGCGTCCCTATAACTTTTGGAAAGATTTCAATGTCCAGGTTTTCGTTGGCGACAAAACACTCGAGCCTTTCAGTTCTTCAGGCGAGCCGGACTACATCTGTTCGGAGTATGGTGGTGGTTGCACGCTCATCGGCGCCACACTCCAGTTCGAATTCCCCGCCGAAGACTTCGCCACCGATTCCGCCACCATCGATGTCAATCCCCCCGAAGGCGACCAGGTTTCCGTCGACTTCGACCTCAGTTCTCTTCGCTGACCCGGATTTCTATCAGGCCCCGCGCCCCGGCCCGAAACGCGACAAAATCCTGTACAATCGAATCTCACGGGAGAGTAAACACATGAACCCGCTCAACCGTTCTCTTCTTTCCATCGCGATGGCCGCACTGCTGGTTTCACCCGCTTCTTTGGGGTTTCAATCGCCCCTCTCCGACGAGGGCGTCCGTGAAGCCTATTTCCTCGGCCAGCGCCACGATGCATCCTTGTTGACCGATTACGTCAAGTTTCCCCCCCCGCCCAAAACTGGCCCCCACATTTCTTCCATTACTTTTCTCACTCCGTTCGCCCAGCTCACTCAGTTCTCCAGCAACTACGTCGGCAACTACAGCGCCCAGCAAGCTCGGCTCGATCATCTTGGTCAGGAGGAGATTGTCGAGATCATCGTCGAAATCCGGCTGACCCCTTCCTATGGCGCGTTCATCTCTTCGCCCTTGCGCTCGCGCTCCAGTTCTCTGCCGGATTTCACACCGCGCTCCAGCTTGTTCTGGAAAGACTTCCACGTTCAGATCTATGACG
>WNFN01228171.1_pt1 | contig 50214 bp, 82 predicted proteins | sample 5400161 | NCBI WGS metagenome assembly WNFN01 (sample SAMN13153353, study PRJNA577476) | soil metagenome | isolation source: 80 cm saprolite on Douglas fir-dominated hillslope | place: USA:California | collected 2013-09-17 | reverse complement strand
GAGTGACCCGTTGAGTTCGCTGGGTTGGTTCAATTTTTGAGAGGATTTTGATGAGTCGGGCTGTAGAATTTGGGTTATCCGCTTTTAACGGGGTGGTCGCAGGTTCGAGTCCTGTCAGGCACGAAAGTGTTTGTAGCGCAGTTGGTAGCGCACCTTTACCCAGGTTCGTCCCTCGTCTGACTCATATCTGTACTGGGCTGGAGATAGTAGGTTATCGTCGATTGTTACCCTACTGTCACAAACTTGTCCAGTACTATTTATCAAGTGGATCGGGCTGACTGTACCTAGGTTATCAAGTTCGACTCTTGGTGGTTCCTATTGGGGCCGCAGCCTAAATTGGTAGGCACATTTTCCTAGATCAATTCTTTGTCTGATCCGCTTATCTGGTGCCGGGGTAGTGTAAGAGCAGGTCAGCAGCACTACGTACCAGGCTATTCATCATGGATAGCTGTTCTGCTGTACTAGTCGATGCAGAACAACGGGTAAGGGGCAGTAGGCTAAGTCCCAACGAGGGAAATGAGACTCGGCTGCCATCCGTCACCACATCTAGATTTATAAATAAGGAGAGAGTGTAAAATGAGAAAACCTATGACAAACTACACCGGCTATGGCTCACGCTCACAGGCAACCCCGCAGACCGAGCCGATCCCTGGTAGCAATCAAGTTCCGAATAGCGCAGGTGGATACTCGTTTGCCGTTGATGACATGACACGCCTTAATCGCTTCCTCATCCTGGGGAGTGCATCGAACACTTACTACACCACCGCCCGTAAGCTAACTAAGGAGAACCTGGATGCCGTCGAGCGCCTACTGAAAGCCGGGCGGGGTAGGGAAGTCGTTGATACCATAGTGAAGATATCCGACGAGGGCCGTGCTCCATCGAATGATCCCTCCATCTTCGCCCTCGCCCGCTGTTGCGCTGCTAACGACGTAGAGACCAAGCGAGCGGCCTATGATGCATTGCCGAAGGTAGCACGCACTGGAACACACCTCCTGCACTTCATGGAGTACGTAAAGCAGTTCCGTGGGCGCGGACGGATGCATCGTCGTGCTATCCGTGGGTGGTACAACGACAAGCAGCCCTCTCGCCTGGCATATCAAGTCCTCAAGTACCAGTCGCGTGATGGTTGGAGCCAGCGCGATGTGTTGCGTCTCGCCCGCCCCAAGCCCGTTAGTCCTGAGCACAATGCCGTCTATCATTGGGTGACAAAGGGCTGGGATGGCGCGTCCGACACCGTGCCGTCTGAGGAAGCAATGAGCATGATATGGGCGTTCGAGCGTGCCAGGCATATCACCGACCCGAACGAGATAGCCGACCTGATTATCAAGTACAACCTGCCCCGCGAAGCCGTTCCGACCGAGAGTCTGAAGTCAGTCAAGGTGTGGAGGGCGCTGCTGGAGGATATGCCACTAGAAGCAATGACCCGCAACCTTGCCACGATGACGAAGCATGGCGTCCTCGTTCCTATGGGAGAGATGACAGCCAGGGTTATTGGTCGTCTGCACAACGGGGAGGCCATCCAGAAAGCACGCCTACACCCAATCAAACTGTTGGCCGCGCTCATGACCTACCAATCCGGCAAGAGTGTGAGGGGTGATGCTACCTGGACTCCGCTCCCACAGATTACCGACGCCCTGAACGACGCCTTCTACCTGTCTTTCAAGTATGTTGAGCCGTCTAACAAGCGAACCTTACTGGCCCTTGATGTCTCTGGTTCTATGGGCAGTGGTGTGGTCGCTGGTGTGCCTGGTCTGACTCCTCGTGTGGGGTCGGCGGCTATGGCGTTGGTGACTGCCGCAACAGAGCCGACCTATACCATCATGGCCTTCAGTCACCAGCTTGTACCCGCGCCTATCTCTCCCCGTCAGCGCCTTGATGATGTGCTGAAAGTAATCGACGCTATCCCGATGGGTGGGACAGATTGTGCTCTGCCGATGATATGGGCAACAAAAAACAACGTCCAGGCCGATGCTTTCGTGGTCTATACAGACCAAGAAACCTGGGCGGGACGTGTTCATCCCGTACAGGCGTTGGCGGAGTATCGGCGGTATACAGGCATCCCCGCGAAGTTGGTTGTGGTCGGGATGGTCTCGAATGGCTTTAGTATCGCGGGCGACAACGACCCAGGCATGTTAGATGTCGTTGGCTTTGATAGTGCCACGCCCCAGGTGCTTTCAGAGTTTATCGCCGGGGAGCTATAAGACCCTTGTTAATCGGTGCTTGTTTACTTTCTGAGGAGTTCGCAATGAAGATCAAACTTATTATGGTCGTGTTCTTACTGCTGGGTTTATTCGTTTTTGTCCCCGCCAGCACACAGGCAAAGTCCGTTGTCTCGATGTCCGCTCATCATCAGATGTCGTTGCCGTCTACCACATGTTATGGGTATGGACTCCCACATGGTGACCCAGTGGAGGACTCGTGTGATACAACATACGGGCCACCAGTAGGAGAAGTTTCTTATGCACCGCCTGGGTATGGTTCTAACTGTGGGCCTTCTGGAAATCAGTTTACAGTGCAGACCAAGGCCATCGGATCGTCCTATGGTGCGACAATTGGCACCCTACAGATATGGCAGAGTCTCGATAATCCTGGTTATGGGTGTGCATCCTGGTGGAGTCGTATAACCATAACAGCCCCAGGTTGCTATACATACTATGAGGAGGTTGTTGAAAACGCTAACGGAGCAGGCGGCGATGGCTCAGCACAACTCACTCTCAATACTAAAGGTAGTGGGTGGGGCATATTGTGTCAAGGTCACTCATGGCCCTCGCTCATGGTAGGTCAGTGGACAGGCAAGTGCTACTATGCTGACTCTATTGTTCAGGACAATAACAATGTGCTTGGGTATACCTACACATCGACGTGGTGTACCTAATGTGGAAAAAGGACACAGACGACTCGGCAATCGGCAACCCTGCAATGGCCCGCACGTGTCAACTGGCAGCAAAGGTCATACGTGCTGAAGTATTACGCGACGGCTGGTATGGCAAAGCGGCGGAGACAGAGTTCGAGGTACGGTATGCGGACTGGCTGATGAGGCACCGGCCACGTAAGCGAGAGTTAGGAGATTGAGATGGCACGGAAGATTAACCACTGGTACATAGATGAGCCGGAAGTGTTACATATCATTGTGGAGGAGGGCTACCACTACTTGCCAACCGAGCATCCCAGGTGGTATGACAGCGACTACCCGATAGACTTCAATGAGAAGAAGGGGCTGTTGCGATCACGCGGTACACGGCTTACTTGCTTGACGGATGCAGAGATACAGGCGAATGAGGTGGCTGACTTCGATAGACGCCTGGGATTGGGGGTATGACATGCTGGACACTAAGAGAAATGCACTGCTCGACCAGGTAGCGACCCTTATAGAAGAGAGATCAGGGTTACATCAGGTGTCACTAGGTATCTATGATCCTGAGCGCAATGCAAGACTGAAGCAAATTGAGCACGAGTTGGCGAACATATGGGAGGCAATAAGACGAATGCCACAGGAGGTGAGGAATGGCTGAGATTAACTTTACTATAACCGAAGATATGAAGAAGAGTCTGATTGATGCAGTAATGGATGCATACAGGGTGAAAGTGAGTGAGCTTGGCTTAGAGGCTGAAACAAAGGCGCGTGGATATCCGCTGTTTACCACACACACTTTCACGGAGCCGGGATTAGAGCGTTTGCCTATGGGTTCGTGGAAGACGGAATACTACGAGGATGACGACGACGACGACCCATACGATGACGGCCCTCACCCATATAGTGCGTGGGAGGCATTAGGTTTTTGGCCGGTAGTGGATGATCCTGGTGAGCAGAAAGACATACCCCGTCCAATACACGAACCCCCTATGTCCAGCCCGCTCGATGGTGATGACCTGTACCGCTATAACGCCTTGCCTGCACCGGCCAGGGAGGTGGTGCAGAAGAATATAAAGGAGTACATAAGGCAGGCGTCACGAGACTATATGCCAGATGAGTCTGTGGCCGAGTGGAGAACAGAGTATGTCTAATAGGGAGAACTGGCCTGCACAATGGCATCGCCAGTATCCAATTCCCATTATTGAGAGGGAAAGGGAGGCTGCGCTGTTGATAGCCGAAGCAGAACGTGAGCCAGAATGGAACCGCTACCGAAAAGTGACCAGTGCGAAAGTGGAGACCTGTAGTGTTTGCGGCAACCCAATCGAACCCCGTCAGCCGCACTACTGGGACAATGATAAGAGGCAACCGCTCCACTTACATTGTCGGCCTCGGATCGGGGTCTGATATGCCACGAAGCGATCAAGTCCAGCGCCGCAATGAGTTAGGCTTGTGTGTGTCATGCGGCCAAAGAGAAGTCGAGCACGGGTTCACTCAGTGTCGCCAGTGCAAGGAATATGCAGTTGACTGGTTCCAGGGCAATAAGGCACATGTTGCTGAGCTAAAGCGCATTCGTCGGGTGCGTGAGCGGCAACAATCAGGGGGGTATTCGCACTATAAAGGAGTTCGCTGATGAAACAGAAGACTCATGTACCCAGGACGCTGTTTAGAAAATACATTGATGAGAACCACGGTTACTTTGGCATCGAGGATAAGCCTGGTCTTTGGTGGTATTACCCTCAATACGCAGCAAAAGGCAACTGGCACAACTACGCGGGCGATGAGGGCAAACCACTGCGCTTTACTACTGAGGTCGCCTGTCGTATGCACCTATATCGTATTCTTAATCAAGGAAGTCTTCGTAGTATATATGGCAGGTAGGTAGGTAGGTAACACAGAATGGTGGAATACAAGACATCAGAGGATAGGCGCGCCTCTAATAGAAAATACTACGCGCACCATAACAAGTACATGCAATCCGGCAAGGGTAAAGAAACAGTACGGGCGTGGGCAACTAAAAGACGCAATGCTTTTAAGAGCCGCGCAGTAGAGTACTTGGGTGGGGTCTGCGTTGATTGCGGTTTGGTAGCCTGTGATGTTGTTGTATATGATTTCCATCATCTTGATCCTAGTACTAAGCACTTTGAGATAGGTAGCGCTTTTACCGCACGGCCCTGGGAGGAAATACAAACAGAACTGGACAAGTGCATACTATTATGTAGCAACTGCCATCGTATTAGGGAGTACGGTAAGGGGTGTGCGTGATGAACCAGAACAAGACTACTGGCATTTATAACAGATAAGGAGTGCTAAATTGTACCCAGCCGGTATTCTCCAGTCGCAAATAGACAAGTATACATACACCTTTGATGCCGTGGCGTTCACGAAAGCCCTGGTCGCAGCAAACTATAGACCCTGGCGACTCATCTTAATCGGCGGGCCTGATGATGAGCCTGAGCGGGTGATATGGGCCTTGCGCGAGGAGGATGTGCGGAGATATGCGGAGGGGGAGCGGGTGGAGAGGGTGCCATTGGAGAGCGCGGTGCGGGTGTGGAACGACCAGGAGCGATACGCTGAGATAGGGGGAAAACGTTATGACGAGGGGCCGTTGTATCGCCTCGTGGGTGGTACAAGGGTGAGCCAACAAATAATTATTGTGATGCCAAAAGAAGACGGTTCTTATGTGAGTGTAAACGGGGTTAAAGTACACCCCTAGGAAAAGGAGAGAAGCAATGGGCTGTTGGGTAACGACACAACAGGATTACTTGGATAGTATTGGAAAGCAAAGCAGGCCGACGACATATACCTTGGAGGGTGCTTATGTTAAAGGAAAGGGCAAGCGAGCAAAGATGGCACTGCTGATGCACGCACACACCACTTTTGCTAGTTACGAGTACGACGACTACTACAGCGTCTACACTGCCGATGGCACAGACTATAGCCGCAGCCCTCTCTTGAAGGACGCCCAGGACAAGATGGCGGCGAGGGGCTTCAAGTACGATGCCAACCGAACTGCTGAGCTTATGCCAACGTCGCTGTCAACTGATCCTGTTGAGGTAGAGATGGTTAAGGCATTGGAGGAACTAGAGCGACAGGTTGCTGCTATTGCCATGCCGGTTATTGACAGCGAGGCTACAAACGGTGAGATGGGTGTGGTTGTGCAGGGTAAGACGCTGGCGGAGTGGGTGGTAGAGGGGCAGGCAAACGAAATGCGCGATGTAGCCAACCACGTCCACCCAGACTATGAGACAAGCGTATACGAACTGAATGGGGCAGAGAGGGAGGCATACTTTGCGTCATGTACAGCGGGAGAGCGAGAGTTGTACGCGGGGTTAGGTGTGTCTCTTGCCGGACTTGCCGGAGCTAAGGAAGAAGTCTCTTAGCTCGCGTGCCTCGTCCGACTCAGGTGGCGTAGAGTGTGAGGTGCGCGCCTTCCTCGTGACGCTGAGTTGATCTAAAAGCCCTCTGAGTGAGACGCCGGGATGCTGTCGGCTCATGGTCACAAGTTTGCCAGTCTCTAATTCTTCGCGGATCATTCTGAGATACTTGATCCATTCCACCGCCGCGAGGAATAGGATGAGGTTGTCGGTGGGTTTCAGGTCAGGAAATTCTGTATGGTAAGCCCAAAGGAAGTAGTCGAATAAGTCCTGCTCTACTGGGTTCAGAGCCAGTTCGGGCAGCGCGGGCATCTCCATCTTGGCCGGTCTACCAACGGGGCGCCCTGATTTTTGCGGGGCAGCCTCTAGTGGACGAGCGTGCATTGCCTGATGGTCTGCTTGAGGGCCGATATCTTTTGCGGGTTGTCCTGTAATTCTAGGCATGAGGAGAGCTTTCTATGGATTGGAATAAACTTACAACATTTGAGCAGTCGTTGAGCGGTGGGACAGAGAGGTTAGATGCGCTGGACCTGGATGGCAATGAGATTTCGCTGTATATTGATCCAGATGGTGAGGACGAGCAAGGTAACCGAGTTACACAGCATAGTATCACGTGGATCAATTTTGGTTACTACATCTCGCTGACAACAGATAGCGTAGAACACACGCGACAATTATTCGAGGCACTGAAACACACAAAAATAGAGGACATGGATTAGAGAGAGAGAGGGGGGATACTAAATGTGGTATAAGAGAACGTCCAACGATGAAGAGACGGATATGGAAGAGTTCGACAAGCTGCCGAGGAACCCAAACTACCGCCCTAAAGACCAACCTGAGCGCGAGACCCAGGAGGAGGCCAATGAGAGAGAGCGGGCGCGGTTGACTAGTGAGCGTAGTAGGGAAAAGCGAGAATTAGACGAGGCCGCAGAAACGATCAGTCGTGGGCCGCAACGTAGACGATAACCACCCCTTATAAGTATAGCACTAAACTGAGGAGGATTTGACTATGCCATACCAAGAACCCAAATACAAGCTGCCCCCTCCTAATGGCGGCTTCTTCTTTCGAGATGACAAACAACTGCGCGAGTCCGTCAGGCTCTACATGCGTTGGTTGCCTGCTCGCTTGCTTTGGTGGCAGCAGAGGATGTTCTACTACGGACAATGGCAACAATGGATCATACCGTCTGCATTGCTCGGCCTTCCCTTAATCGGCGGGCTGGTTGTCGTTCTTGTTTTTGTGCCCGCCCGTCTTGCTGAGTTTATTATATTAGTATGGGTAGTAGGCATGACGTATTGGGCGCTGAGAAATTGGGATGGGTGATTTGATGGATAGGGTAGAATTGGCTTATGCCGCTGGCTACTTTGATGGCGAGGGTATGGTTACTATTAGCAAGAGCGTAGGGAGACTAAACTAAGGAGGATTTGATATGGAGCCTAAGTATAAACTACCTACCCCTGATGGCGGCTTCTTCTTTCGAGACGACCGACAGTTGCGCGAGTCCGTCAGGCTTTATATGCGTTGGTTGCCGCCGCGAGTGCTTTGGTGGCAACAGCGGAAGTTTTACTACGGGCAATGGCAACAATGGCTCATCCCGTCTGTATTACTCGGCCTTCCCTTAATCGGCGGGCTTGTTGTCTTCCTCCTCTTTGTGCCGCCGCGTATTGCTGAGTTTGTTCTGGTATGGTTGTTGGTTGTTATGGCGTACTGGGCGCTGAGAAATTGGGATGGGTAGTATAGCTCGCAGGTCAACTTGCTTTCAACCTACTAGTACTTTATGGCTACTCGTTATAGAAACACACGTTGGTACACCTCATTTAACCCTTGACAAACAGTAGAAAATATGGCAAACTAAATAGGCACAATTACTTAGGCGGGCGTAGGCTAATTGGCAAACCAGCGGGGAAGGAGTGTCTAGTAATGTGTGTTGAGACTGGCCTGAAAAACCACGTTCTCGGACACTAGCATGCTGGCTCGGTTGTACTTCTCGTCGGCTTTGAGTGGTTCGAGACCCTCCGCCCGCCACCGGGTCTGTCGTACACGGTAGCTGATCTAGCGTCACCCTAGTGAGGTAGTACATGCAGGATGCTAGCTGTAATGCAGAAGTTGGGTGCGGTGCCCAACCAGACCTACTCGATCATTTGTTAAACCCAAGAGAAGAGAAAGGATTGATTAATAGTGTATAAGGAAAAGGAAGTGCGTGCTGGTATTGCACTGCTTGACAAGAAAGACCCAGGGTGGCGCGACAAGTTCAATCCGTCCACATTACGCATGGCTGGTAGTTCTACCTGCGTGCTGGGGCAGACGTTTGGCAGTTATGGGCTTGGTATAGACGTGCTCAAACTACGGCACGACATGATTAACGCATCACAGACTGAGGAGTATGGGTTCTATATTCCTGTTAGTGAGGCTGCTCCACTTGGGTCTGTTGTGCGGGATATAAACTACATGCAACTTGGTGAAACCTGGAAAGCCCTTGTGCCACAAACCGCCGTTGTTGATGAGATTATTAAGCCGGTTGTTTCTGAGCCGGAGAGAGAGCTAGTCCCAGCCTAAGCGCCGGGAGAGATGAGGAGTTCGCTAAATGACACTGACTACTGACACCCTGGCTGTTTTGTCCAGGCCAATTCCAGAGGAGAAGCTGCTGACCGTGAAGAAGGGAGACCGCGGCACCTACACCTATGCCGATACGGACTACCTTGAGAGCAGACTGGCAGCCGTTGATCCCAACTACATGATAGACTATCGCAGCGGCGGGCAATGGGTACTCGTCTGTGGCATCAACCTGCTTGGCGTGCTGCGTACTGCGACCGCTGGCTACTACATTCCCACCGAGATACGCTATTGGGACAGGGAGACCAGGCAGTACAAGACCCGTCCCGCTACGCCAGATGATGCCCATACCATTGTCACCAAGGCACAGGCAGCCGCATTCCGTCGTGCGTGTGCAACGTTTGGCCTCGGCGCGGAACTATGGCCTGACAAAACCCGTGCGCTTGAGGGTGAGGAAACAGAGGATACCCATACGACCACCGCGACACAGAAGTATAACCCTCCTGCCGCCAGGTCTACAAACGGGCAGCGCGAGCCTGGTAGCGGACGAACGCAGGGTAATAGGGGGCCGTCTGATAAGCAAAGGGTGATGTTGACTACTGGCACCGATAGCCGCGAGGGCTTCCACGTACCGGAGGACATCGTTGACAACCTGACTTCCGGTTGGGGTGGGACGGCATCGAAACTTACCGACGCCTTGATTGCGGTTGACAACCTGACTTCCGGTTGGGGTGGGACGGCATCGAAACTTACCGACGCCTTGATTGCGATTAAGAACGAGAAGCAGGACTACAACAAGCGTCCTGCCTACTACATCGCAAAAGCCCTACAAGCAGCCGGGTTGGACGAAAACGGTTTGTCCGCAGAAAGTGATGCCGACCCTGACTAAGAGGGAACAGGATGCTAAATGGAGGAATACGCATCCGATCCAGGCAGTTCTTAAAACAAGACAAGCCTCTGCGGTTCGACGTTTCAAAGCGTATGCTCTCCTGGGTGGAAAGTGCGCGATATGTGGTACTGACGATCCAATGGTGCTTGAGTTCAACCACAAGAATGGTGGTGGCAATCGGCACAGAGAGGAAGTTGGTGCGCCAATGCGTAATTGGGTTATACACAACCCAGAAGAGGCGAGAGAAAAACTTGAATTGTTGTGCGCTAACTGTCATAGGCGACTACATTCCTCTTTCAATATATTAGAGGGATATGCACAGCTTATAAGGAAGCGATAAAAAGCGAGAGGAAAATCTAGTGGCAAGGTTGTCAAACAGTTCCGCCAGGTTCTTCCTCTCGCTCGTTCTCTCTAGGAGTGTGGAAACCAGTCTCACCCAGGCGGAGTTCGCAATTCGACCGGAGCGGGGTGGCTTCGTACCTAGTATAACACCCCCAACCACCCCTATTCAAGTGCAGTCTAACCAACAAAACAGGGAGAAAGTGTATGAAACTCACGTGGTTGAGGGCAACACTGAACGTATTACGCCACCCAAGCAACCTGCGCTGGTGCCATCTTTACGCGAGGAGCCTGAAGGGGATGAAGCCATACCCGCAGACCCTCTTGAGGTGTGTCGGCGGGCAGATAAAAACGCAAGCAGACCAGACCAGATAGCCGCCCTGATTGCCTGTTGGGATGAGGCATTTCCTGTGGAGGAGTACCCTTACCAGCGATTGACGGTAGCAACGGCCAAAAAGTTCCTCGTTAATCGGACTGCGGAGGATGTTGGGCAGGTTATATTGCGTGTGGGTGCGCTGGGGCATAGTGACTGGCCTCGAACGCGAGTAGAGAAGTTTTTGGCTGGTGAGGATAAAAGAGGTAGTGGTGGGGGAGAAGAGGAAGAGGGGAAAGCTAGTGATGAGTTAAAAGAGTTTACTAAGATGGCCCTAGAGCAATGGAGAAAGCAGAATGAGAACCGCAGCGGACACAAGCCAGGAATTACGCGATGAATGGAAGGCAGCTAAGGCTAATCCGCGCTTTATATATGGGTATGGTAGGTATGGGGATGGTAAGCAATGGACAAAGTTGGACGAATTGACCAGAGGGTTACAAAGGTACACTCTTGCAGTACTTGCTGCGCCACCCAAGTCGGGCAAATCCATGCTAGCGGCTGCTTGGGTACCGTTTATAGCCGAGCAAGCAGACGAAGTGGGGGAGGTAGTACGTATCATTACGTTGGAGACCTCGCCGCAGTCATATCAGAAACGCATGGCAGCACTAATGGCGGGTATCAGGGAGCCGAAGAACATCAAGAGCGGAATGTTGTCGGTGGAGGAGGAGAAAAAGTACTTGTCTGCTCTTGATTGGTTGGAGGAATTGCCCATTGAGTACCTGGACAACAAGAAGGATTTGACTGAGGAGCAGGCGCTACAGTTTGGCAATTCGCCGGTATCATTCGATGACATGTCGCAATTTATAACCGGAGTCCTTCCATTCTCTGTTAAACGGGGTAGTGCAGTTGCTCCCCCGCCGCAGCGCAAGAAAACATACTGGTGGCTGCTGGATCATATCGGACTGCTCAAGGACTTGCGAGGCAGCGATAACAGGACATGGGTGCTCTACCGCCTGGCCGACCAACTAGCAGACCTGGCGCATACGTATGCAACCGGACTCATGATTACTCATACTAATCGTGCATCTGTTGGCGGAAGACCTACGTTGGCGTCCATTGGAGGGGCAGATCAGATTGGCAGAAACGGCGATCACATTTTCCTCATTTGGCGGCCCTGGATGGACGTAAATGATGAGGACAGGGCGACAGTTGCAGGGGCAGAGCCATCATTCCTCATATTCCAGAGCAGGGATGAGGGTATGGGGGTGGACACATTAATATGGCAGTCCGAGTATGCATCCTATACGGAACTGATACTGGGGCCGGATGTCAAGATGCTCTCCCTACTGCCGCCGACTAAGAAGAAAAAGTGAGATGAAAAAGGCGTTCGACCGAGAGCCAATGGAGGAGATAGCGGGGTGCCGGGCCTTGTGGCAATTATACAAGAGAGGGCGGTGGGGATATCTCCTCGACTTCGGCCTGGACAGAGAGGAGGCAGAGTCAGCATTTGCAGCCTTCGAGCGGTATGAAATCGTTGGCAACCGTCTGACTAAGGCGCAATGCAGGCGGTTGATGGACATGGTGCCGGGGCTAAAAGAGGCGAGTATTGAAATGCGCCTGGCTTACATCTTAAAAAATCTCGATGAAAGGACAACACATGAAGACTTATCTAGCGCAAGTAAAGGTAGGGGAAGCGAGCACACATCACGCGCCGAGGCTGGTGGAACAACACGGGTCTAAGTTTGCAGCACTTGGTGGGAGTATCGAGTTCGGGTATGACGTCGAGGGCGCCTACGACATGCTCCTTGTCCACCTACCAGACGACACGAAGCCGGGCATGTTGGCTGCACTCATGCCTGGTATCGACTTCAGCGAGGTACACGGTGTCGATGTCACTGCCGTACCAGACCAGGATATCTCGGACGTGCCCACCACTAAGCCACGAAGGAGTGCCAAATGAAAACAGAGCGGGCAGAGGCATATACACCATCGCAAATTTGGTCGATCCTGATGGGCGAGTCAGAGAACCCGGATGACTACTTCGACGTGGAGATGGGATTGGCTGTGATGAAGGAACCACAACGCCTGTTCCTCTTGCGCCTGGCTATGGGCATCCCTGGTACTCAAGCCATGAAGCTGTCAGGACTGAAGGGTAATCAAACTCGTACCAAGCAGGCGGCGATTAAGCAACTGACGGAAATAATAAATGGGGAGGTGCCAGTTGAAAATATACGCTAAAGATATAACGGGGCGTGAGGCAGTGCTGTTTGTCAGGTCTAATCCATTCGCCATACTGGGGTGGGGTGGGGCGTTGTATGTAACAGAGGGTAGTACAGGTAAGAAATTTAGATACGACACCTTGACCGAGTTCTTTATTGATTGGGAAGTACTCGGCTCACGGCAGCACCAGATACCCGTCCCATTCTTGCGCGACAAGGTAGGCATGGGAACGATAGTGGGGGAGGTACTGGCCTGGTTTCATATACTACCCGATACATCGTGTGGGTGTAGCGACCGCAAAACCTGGTTTAACTGGTTGGCTGCGGCAGTTCCTATGTGGGGTTATGTAGAAGATGGCATACAAGAATAGGGAGCAGAAGAAGCTGGCTGATAAATTGTACCAACAAGCGCATTCCGAGCAGCACAGGGAGGCTGACCGGCGGTATAGTGCTACTCATAGGGAACAGAGAAGGCTTCACGATAAGGGGCGGTCGGCGGAGAGAGTAGAGTATGTTCGACAATGGCGCATAGTACACCCAGGTGCCAGGCGAAAGGAGTACGAGAAGAGAAGATACGGCATGACACCGGGGAAGCGAGAAGAGATGTGGATAGCACAGGACAAGAAGTGCGCTATCTGCGGCAAAGAAATTGCCTTGTACGGTCGCGGTGCAGCTTTTATAGATCACAACCATGAAACAGGGCAGGTGCGGGCTTTACTTTGTCCTGGCTGTAATACACTTGTTGGCTATCTGGAAAGTTCACGTTTTCCTTTGGCCCTGAACTACATAGAGAAATGGAGAGAGGCAGACTATGAGTAAAGCAGAGACAATCGCGCTCTTAGCAAGAAATGTTGAAAGTTGTGTGAAGGACATTAAGCAGAACCTACAGAATATTGAGGCATTCAGACAAAAGCTGGCCGCTGAGGGCTATGAACTCCAGGGCAGCGCTATTGTGACGGACTTCCTGATAGTAACCGAGCCAAGAATTATGGGCCAGCTAACCGTGCCGACAATTGCTGAGGTTCACAAGGAGAAAGGGTTGGCCGTGCAGGTGGAGAGCGAGGACAGTTGATCTCCCTAGCCCTACTGCATGATTTCGTTGCTAATTGGAACAACCCTATTAGCGACCCCAGTGAGATGATTAGTGTGGAGCAAGTGCAGCGCGAGAAGGAACAATGGCGGCCTCAACTCCAGACGTATGGCTATCAGGTAGGCTATAACGACCCGGAACGCGCAAAATACTGGGTGCGGAGAACGCTGTCTGAATGGTCTGTGCTCTATGGCGGCAAGCAGGATGTGGTATTCGACAGTTTCCGTGGGGAGCTACAGGCGGACATACTACGATCCGCTGGGTTTATGTTGGTGCAGTTGGAGATAGACGAGGCAGAGCGTATATACCGTGCGAAAGCGGGCGGAGTGGACTACGAGAAGCTGTTGCAGGCAATGGCGATGCACCCGGAGTTGGAGGGGGGAATAGCGAAGCCCGATCTTACCTTAAACGGGGCGCTCCCAGTTAATTTCCTGGCCTGGGCGCTACTAAAGGACGACTTGCTTAATGACAGATGCTAATGATAACGAACAATCTTTCCACAGTGTAGATAGGGTAACGGGGATGCTACAGGACATAGAGGAAGTGCGCGAGGTCGGTCTAGGTCTTGCTACGATACTCAAGGACATGCTCTCACACCCGTTCATGCGGATAATTATGCCACCCGGACTACTGCAAACGCGGAGCCAGGCATCGTTTGTACGCGAAACGTCCAGGCTGCTTGGTGAGAACCCGTTGAAGGTGGAGTACGAGATAAGCAAGGCAGGGTTGTCTGAGGAGTTGCCGAGTACGCACCCTGACGCACCCCGCCCAAACTTGCCGCCGCTCGATCCCAACGACCCGTCCGTGCAGAGTTCGTGGTTTTTAACCCAAATAGCACAGCATCCTGAGTGGCTTACTGTTGAGAAGACGCAGCTATCCCCGAAGTTGGAGCAGACTATTCGTGATCTACTGGACAGGAAGGACGACGATGATGGAGACAGCAACACGAACGCCGACCAAACCTGATGTGCGGCTTATTGATGAGCTTGGGGAGGTGGGTGGGGAGGTCAGCAGGTTGCGCGGGGTCGGGGTGGGCGTTGGGTTTGACATAGAGACAACTGATACCGACGCGATCAATAGCAGGATAGTGGCACTACAATTCAAACCCAAAGGTAAGCAGGCAGTAATCATTGATGTGCGCCTGTTTCCGCCTGAAGCCCTACGCACGCTCGGCAGCATGTTGGAGCCGCTCTTTGATGGTACTGTTGAGCTTATTGGGCAGAACCTTAAATTTGACTTAGAGTTCATGGCCGCACAACTGGGTCTTGCTGGTCACAAGGCATATGACACGCAGATAGCCGAACAGGTGATTTTGGGTATGGGTTGGAGTTCGGCATACGACCATAAGATACCCCTAGACCTGGCCGCGATTGGTGCAAAGTACGGAGTGGAGGTACACAAGGAGGAGCGTAGTTGGTTCATACGTCTGGACGAGCGCGACGAATGGTGGTTGCCCTTTCCAGACGAACAAGTGCAGTACATGCGGCAAGACGTTTCAGTTGTTCACCGTATCAAGGAGGCACAGCAGGCGGCCATAAAGGAGCAGGGGTTGGAGGAGGCGATTGCTCTTGAGATGCGCGCACTATTTCCGGTGGCTGGTGTGGAGTACTTTGGTGTGCAGATAGAGCGGGAGGGCTGGCTCTCTGTCATAGACCGCGTAGATGCCAAGGCTAAGGAACTAGAGGCCGTACTTCACCTGGGCAAGGAGGGCGAGTTCGATGGGCTTGACGTGCATGTGCTCAAGGTACGGAGCGACAAGTACATGGACAAGTGGAAGCCGTATGAGGAGTGGAAAAGGGCCAGGGAAGCATATGTGGCAAACAGGCGGGCAGAGTGGGATGAGCACCCAGGCAGTTCGTTCCTGCTTGAGGAGAAACCAGCTAAGAACTGGTCGGAATACAAGAAGTTAGCCTTAGAGTGGTACGACGGCAGCCACCCAAAGCAGAAGAACCCTGGCCCACTCAAATCCGGCGTCAATCTAGGCTCACATGACCAGGTACGCGACGGCCTATCCCACTTGCTAGGCGTTGACCTGCCCGGTACGAAGGAAGAAGACCTCGTGCCACACCTTAACCGCCATCCGTTAATCGGGGTCTATGCTGATTTCGTACACCACAAACAGATACTAGGCATGTACGGTAGGGAGCGTGGTAAGAGGGACAAGTCCTTTATCGAACTGCTGGACAGTACTAATCGGCTGAGGGCCTCTTACCACCAGATAGGGGCGGACTCACAGCGTATGGCATCCCACAACCCTAACTTTCAGCAGATACCGGATAAGGGCATCGCGGCTGAATTGAGACGGTATGTTGTGGCTGCCCCAGGCTTCGTGCTCGTGGATGCAGACTTCAGCAATATCGAACTGCGGATAGTGGCTGAGCTTAGCGGGGACAAGTACCTGCTCGACGCCTTCAAATCCGGGGGCGACATACACGCGGCTATGGCGGTCATCATGTTCGAGTTGGACAAGAACCCCGAATTTGTTGCCGCGATGAAGAGGGGGGAGGACGTAAAGGAATGGACAGACAGCCGAGATGCGATAGTTGGCGGGCAGACCTTGCCGCATACAAGCTATCGAAAGAGCGCCAAAACTATCAACTACATGCTGCTCTATGGTGCTGGAGTACAGAGATTGGCGTCGAAACTCCATATAACCATGAAGCAAGCAGGCAGTTTACGAGGCATATACTACGAGACATTCGCTACGGCAATTGCCTACTTGGACAGCCAGAAGAAGCTGCTGGATCAGGCATTGAGCAGGGGGCAGTCGAGGGTCTCCGTGAGGACGCGAGCAGGTTGGGTGAGGTGGTTCGATATACCGCCCGTCCCAAAGTCCCCCGTCACCACAAACGCAAACGGCAGCAAGCAATTAACGGTGGAGGCGACGAATAAGTACCAGGCGGATATGGATGAGTACCGTGGCAAACTGGCGTCTATCAGGCGTGCGCTTGCCAATACACCAGTCCAAGGCTTGTCGGCGGCCATTACGAAGGAGGCTGCTGCACAACTATATGAGGCTATTGGATATCACCCCGACATGCATCTGGTGGCTATTATTCACGATGAAATGTTGTTGGAAGTCCGGCCAGAATTGGTGAGAGAGGCCAAGACTGTGCTGAGGACGGCTATGATGAATGCTATGAGACGTTACTTGCATGTGGTTTCACTTGGAGAGGTTGAACCCGCAGAAAATTCGTATTGGAAGCACTAGATTAGAGAGAGAGAGAGAGAGAGAGAGGAAAAGATACATGTTACATTTGATTTTAGCGTCCCTCCCGATTGTTGGCGCTGCGTTTAGTTGGCCTGATGTTACTATAACGACTAATCTGTTTGTGCCCGCAATCCTGTTGGGTGTGGGTATATTGTGGCATAGGGGAAGGGGGCCGAGACATTGATCGAACTGCTTCTTACTCTGGCTGTAATAAGTAGTGGTGCTGGCGTGTGTCTGTTGGCCTACTCCCACATCAAGACTGGTCGCCGTCTGGAGGCACTGGAGGATAATGTGGATGAACTAGTCAACCTGGGCACTCTCAGCAGCAAGGCGGGCCTGAATACATGGATTAGATTAGCTGCGTTGGAAATGAGAATAAATGAAGAAGAAAGAAATAAAGCGGCGACTAAAGCAGGCAAAATAAACTCAGCAATGGAACGGTTGGGTGGGCGGGTAGGGTTGGTGTATCCCGTACCTGTTGATCCAGTTGTGCCAGAACACGAGCGGTTGCGTAGGGCTGGTGTGCCTATATCCGTATCCCGCTCCAGCGTACCTTGGTCGAGCCAAAGCGAGTCGCCGCCCTTGCCCACGGGTTTTGAGCCTGGGTGGTCTCGGACTCACGAAGACTCCTCGACTCTGAGGGAGGACTGCTGCGACAAGAACGGCGACTTGTACTTCGTTGGGCCTGAGCCAGAGGGGGCAGAACATGGAGAATAGTGATGGTTGGGCTGGCAGGATAGAGGACGACCCGGCTTATCCTCCACCCAGGCTGGTTGATGGCATTTATCCTGACTATACCTGTACCCACTGCGGTAAGCAAGGGGTCAGTGAAAAAGCAATGGATGTGTTTGTTGCTAGCCTGTGTGAGGACTGTTTTTGGGTGGAGTTCAGAGGCTACTTAAAGGCGGTGAGCGGACATGAATGGACTGAAGAACAAGCAAGGGCAGTCTATGGGGCCGAGTTTTGACCCGCGCCAGGTAGACATCAGGTTGGCGGTGGGGAGGCCGAGTGGGGAGAACCCGATTAAGATACTCTGTCCTCTCCACCCTGATCGCAACCCGTCCCTGTGTGTCTATCGCGGCAATCTCAACTGTCTTGGCTGTGGCTTCCATGTGAGCAGGCGATATGCGTCATTGGCCTTCCTATTGGGCTATTGGGACGGACATGGTGACGAGAACTCAGATGTTGTGCGCCAGGCAGTGCGACATATCGACTTGAAGAGTTATGTTGGCCGAGGTATAATGAAGCAAGCGACCAGAGTTATCCCTCCGCTTGATCCCTATGCCGCAGATAGTTTCCATCAATACCTTCTGCGTTACGGCCCAATAGACAGGCTGCGGCGGGAGAGGGGGTTGACTATGGAGACGATCAAGCGGTTCAAGCTAGGCTATTCGGGAACCCACTGGACACTACCCATCTATTCCTTAAACGGGGTGCTACAGACGATACAGTACAGGGCAGATGACAGAGTGGTTGATGCCGAGCGCAAGTATGACGGCCTCTACGGTCATAACTCACCTGCTCTCTACTTCCTGCCTCTGCTGCACAACCTTAGCCGTATTGATGAGCTTTGGGTGGTAGAGGGCTTATTCGATGAGGTAGCAAGCAGTCAGGCAGGCAGTGTGACGCTTACGATGACGAACGGGGCGAGTAACCTCTGTCGTATTCCTGACCTGATTGCCAACGAACTCCCCTGGCTGCGGATCAAGCGATGGGTATTGGCGATGGATCAAGATAATGCGGGCGAGGAAGCGGCGAGGGTACTGAGCCACTTGTTAAACGGGGTCTGTGCGCGGGCGAGGTGGGGTGGGGCCAAGGATTTATGTGAATACTATAGTCGTGGGGGAGTAAAAGAGAGGATCAAGTATGAGTAGCAGAAGAATGCAGTTGGTTGAATTATATGCCCACCTGCGCGAGATGATAACCGAGGAATTGTACCAGATAGAACGTGGTATTGCAGGGCGCTTGGCTAGCCAGGAGAACCGCATGATCCGCTACTTCAACGACCGAGAGCGGGCAATGGAGAAGCGGCTTAAAGATCATGAGTCGATGATAATGTATGAGACTACGAGGCTGGCGGGTGAGACGACTCTGGCAGTGGACGACGTTATATATCAGCTATCTGTTTTCATCAAGGCGTGTAAGGACGACCGCGAGAAAACGGAAAAGAAGTTGAGGGAGGCCGAGGAGAAATTAGCGCGTCTGAAACCTGCTGATCCTCCACCGCCGCCGCCATTGGATGAAGGATGGATAGGTGAAAGATGAGGCGTTTATTATGGGTGGTTAGGATGCGCTGGTGGTATTGGACATACTACGGCAAGAACCATTATCCGTGGAGCAAGACGTTTGACCTGTACGATGACCGGGTGGCTGGATTGACCTACCTACACGAGCGGGCATTAGATAGGATTTGGGCATACTGATGAAGAACCGTTTGATTTCCTCTATATTGCCAGCAGCGCAAGCAGAGAGCGAGCAGTTCCAGGCTGGGGTCATCGAGGGCTTTCATTGGGCAGCTAAGGCATTGGCGGTAGGTATGGAATTGCCTGATTGGGAGGCAGTGCCGGATGATTGCCTGTCAGAAAGTCTCGCTCACACAGATTGGTGTATGGGCTGGCACGCAGGGTATGAGGTGCGGAGGAACAGGGGATGATTGGCGCGAGGAAGAAGAAGGCGGTCAGGTTGCAAATTATCGAGGCGCTTGGCGGTCGGTGTATGTGGCCTGGTGGGTGTGATGTGACTGACCCTGACATGTTGCAGGTCGATCATGTGAACGGTGGCGGAGGCAGGGAAAGGAAGTTGTTTTCTTTTCGAGGGCAAGCTGTTGGTGCAAGCGGTGTGGGAAGTGACCACTATAACATGTCCGGTAATCGTAGTTCAGACTATTATAAGCATATTCTTGGTAGAGTGCTGGAGGGTAGTAAAGATTACCAAATACTCTGTGCCAACCACAACTCTAAGAAGTATGTTATTGACCGCTGTTGCAAGCGGAAAGAGAACAGGGGGAAAGTGCCATGTCCGTGCGCGGCGTAAAGTGTATACGTGGTTTCATAGATATGTCTGAGCATTTACGCTGCCAAAGGGAGGAGACGCCGCCTTGCCTTATACCACCTACCATATTGCGGATGATTGTTGAGCCGAATGCAGAGAGAGAGGCGTTGAACATCGAATTTTCACCCTCTTCCCTATCGTCCTGTCATCGGCGCTCCGTGCTGAGCAAGGATAATGACTACTTCGTTGATGTTGCGGCCACATATAAGATGGTGCGCGGTAGTATTTTCCATCAAGGATTGGAACAGGAGCCGCCGCCGCCAGGGACGCTTGGTGTCGTGCGCGAGCTTCGCATGTCCGCACCAATCAAAGTCAACGGAAAGGATGAGATTTTTTGGGGCAAGGCCGATGAGGTGACACTGCTAGCTGTTGATGGCGGGGTGCTGCATGTTGCTGTGACAGACTACAAGACAAAAGCCGAGGTAGGTCACGACTTAATTGAGGCGGATAGGGAGCATACCGTTCAAATAAATCAATATTCCTGGCTCGTGCAAAAGTTCCTACCGGGCTGGCTGTATAGTAGGGGTTCAGCGATGCCCGGTACATATGGCGACAACGGAGAGATGCAGCTAACAACTGGTTTGCCGCGAATTGATGAGGTTGTCGTGGACGAACTCAAGATTTCCTATATGGACATGAGTCGCGTCAGAACCTTTACCTCGCGGGGGTTTAGTTATGATCGTGGCAAGCAGCTAGGGGATCGGGATGAGAATGGCAGGTGGGTGAAGCGGTATCCTATAGAGTACGAGGAGTTGGAGCTATCTCCCTTGCATCAATTTCAGCCACACTATGTAGAGGAACTTATAAGGAACGGAATTGCGAGTCAGATTGAGGCAGAAACGTTACTTGCTCCGCCATTACACGGGGATGCAGCCAGGTTACAATGCGGCAGTTGTGCAGTTCGTGATGCCTGTATTGATATTGGTCGTCAGGAGGGGCGCGATATGTCGGAGCAGCTTGTTTATAGTCAAAGGGGAAGATAGTTGGCACAGGATAGAAAGGCATACAATCGAAAGTACTATATTGCAAATCGTGACAGGCATATAGCGAACTCCTTAGCCTGGGATGCAGCACATCCGACAGCAAGTAGAGAGCGGGGATGGCGACGAAGAGGCATTAATCTAACTTGGGAGCAATTCCTACGTAAACTTGCAAATCAGGGATATAAGTGCGCCATTTGTAAAGAGCCTATTGGGGAGGAAGCACATGTAGACCACGACCATGCCACAGAAAAGGTGCGCGGGCTGTTGTGTAGTCGTTGTAATGTCGGTATGGGCGGTTTTAATGACGACCCCGAACTACTCCGTGTTGCGGCCCGCTATCTCTCTTATTGGAGCGGTATACAGACGCGGAAGCATACATATAGAAGAAATGGCAAGCCAGTTAGGGAAGAAGAGTATACGGAGGAAGGGGCATGAAACTGAACCGAGACCTTGCATTGATCGCGGCCTTACTTTTGGTCGTGTGCGGCATTGATCCTGTTATTGTATGGGCGGCCTTTCTAGCATTTGGTCACGACTTAGGAATTTGGCATATAGCAGCCGTTGGTCTCGCCATGCTGGTCGTGGCGATAAACGGGCTGTTGCTGTTGTATGCCTTAGCTCCGTTTAACAAGAAGGAGGAAGAGTGATGCCGTATTATGATGTGAGGTATGATCCAGATGAGGGAAAAGTGGTAGCAGTGCTTGTAGACGAGAATGGGCGGTCGAAAGTTTCGATGGCAAGTATCTACCATAGAGACGTAGTAGGAAACCTCGTACCAAATGCACCAAATCCGGTCAATGTCAGCGGTAGTGCAGGCGGCAGTAGTGGGGGAGGGGTTGGCAATATAATCTTTCCAACTACATCCATGCCTAACAACCCGTTTTATAACTTTAGCACGCTGCCAGGACAAGCCGGTATAAGCCCTATCGCCCCGCCAACGAATACCGTGCATATGTCAACCGCTGCCTCTGCGCCAGTGTTCGAGGGCACTGTGGTCTACTTCCTGGTGCTCGATGTGATACCGCAGCACATACAGGATACCTTTGGCTTTGATGAGAATGGGCAGGCAACCACCAACCCATATGCCAAAGTCATTCGTATGGGCGATGAAGTTACGCTATCGAACAACCTGGAGTTCGCCGTTATCATATACAACGCTTCTGACTGGCACGCGAACGAGGCACTTGAGTTGAAAAACCAGCTAAATCGTATGTTCCCGCAGGTAAAGATATTGAGTCTGCCGGTGAAAGGCTGAATGGGGGTGGGGAGTGGAGGAAGAGTTCATTTGGCGGCCATCGCGGTTCGATTTCTACGCGGCTACATTTTTGGTGTCCCTGGTTCTTGCCCTGACCATCATGCTTTGGGCCTACCACGTGCTGATCGGTGCGGCAGCAGCAGCCCTGTTAATCGGGTTCTCCGTACTGCGCGTCATCATGTCCTGGCAGCATCACGTAATGGATATCGAGGCCAAACGTCATGCAGCCAGGATACCGCACGCATCTGACAACGGGTTTGCCTATGTGGATGAGAAGGGGAACATCAGTGGATATTCGCACGCTATCAGTGGAGGACTACTGCCGCCTGGTATGGAGCTTACGACACGGCCTGGGGGTGACAGTGATGGAAGTGAGCATCGACTGGATTACCCACGATCATTTGGTGAGTTGGTGCGAGGGGGATACGTGTTTCCAGGGGCGGATTTCTGCATTGGATTTAGCGAGGAGACCGGCGATGCCATTAGGATGCCCGCCCTGACTTCACTCGGTGTTGGTGGGGGGCAGGGGTTCGGGAAGACAACTACTGCCGAGCTTATCATGTTGGAGGCCGTTGCCAAATATAACGGGCGTATCAGGTTCCTCGTCATCGACCCGCATATCAACGTGGCTGACGAGGACACCTTATACCAAAAGACCATCCCCCTGTCCCCATTCTTCCTCACCTATGACGGCCTATCCAATCCGGTGGGGCTATACGGGGAGGAGGAAGCACTCACTCTGTGGATGTATGTGTGGCGTACAGAGTTCGAGCGGCGAATGCAGGGTGGGGCAGGGTTGACATGGGTGCTGGTGATGGATGAGGGGGCTGCTGTGTTTAGCTCATCAATTGGCGGGGAGGTAGCTAAGCTCTTAGAGGATATCAACCGGCAGGCGAGGAAAGTAAATATGTTCGCCGTCGTTATCAGCCAGGAGTGGAAGGTGAGCAGGACGGGGAGCAGCGAGATGAGGAGTGCCATTGTCTCCTACATCCTGCACAACATGCCAGAAAGTATTGCTGAGCTTATCGTACCGTCTGATGTGGCCAGGCAGACACAGCGGTTGGATATAGGTGAGGCAGTGGTTTACGCGAATGGCAGCGACAAGCGCGGGCGTGTGCCATACGTTACTGAGCGCGATGCGGAGCGACTAGTCGAACAATATGCCCCGCGCTCTATAGTAGAAGTGAAGGAAATATATGCAATACCGCCCCAAAGGAACATACAAACTGTGGCAACCAATCTTCTCTCTGTGGAAGTGGGTGGAAGTCAAGAAAGTGGAGCACTGCCTGCTGCCGAAACGGTTAGGCGGACGAGAAAGCTGGATGTGCCCGATACTGACCAGGATGAGCGACTTCCTGTGGGTGTCAGCGAGGAAGAAGTTGCCTCAGTCCGATCCGCTTTCACTAAGGGACTAGCCATTGGGACGATTGCATGGGAGACGTATGGTTCGCCCACCAATAGCACGGCATATAGCAAGGATGTGGCGCAGGCGAAAGTGCGGGCGATATTGGAATTTCTGGTGGCGAGATAGGTGATGTATGGGTCGGCTGCTACATAGGGTCGGGGAAGCGTTACTAGGCATGGAACGTATAGCGGAGGGCCAGGGGGATCAGACCAGGCGCTATTATGTGTATGTCGTCTATATCATGCACAATGGCCGGGAGGTGTGGTTGTATGCGGGTAAAGGGACGGGCGATAGGAAGGAGCAGCACAAGAAACTGTTAGAGCGCAAACTAAAGTTGAATAGAAAACTGGATGCCCATGAGCGGTTGATGTTGCTGGCTCAAGACCTTGGGTTTACGATATACGACCGAACTCTCTATACCAACCTGACTGAGGATGAGGCATATAACCTGGAGAATAAGACGATAAACGAGAATAGCATGATGCAGCGCGGCAATGTAGCGTATCCTCATCGAATTGTATACACAAGGAGGCGGAAATAATGGCAGTGGTATTATATCTTGGCAGCGCATTTATCGTTTCCCTGGTCGTCTGGTTCATTGGCGTGCCATGGTTGGAGCGTGTAAGACAGAGGCACCTGGAACCGTGGAGTAGGCGGCACTTTCGATGAACGCAAACCTTGTCCTTATCACGGCCCTAGAAGTTGACTCATTTATTCTGTTCCTCTTCTTTGTAGCTCTTGTGGTGGTAGTCGTGGTAGAGGAGAAAAGGGACAAAAAGAAACCACCCAGGCAGTAGCTTGAGTGGTTTTTTTTTTATTGGACGTAGGGCAGACTAGTACTTTGCTAATAAGCCTGTACTGGGGTCAGATGGGTCAATATGCCATCCGGTATTGTCATATAGCGACCACGACCAGATGAGTTCGCCTACCACACCGGCGCTGAACTGGGTAGAGAACTTATTGTTGAAGTCCGTATACCGCTGCCATACGCTTGCCTGATCTGGAACATGTATACCAGTCTCACCAACGAACAGCGGCTTGTTTAGGTAGCGGCATTGGTTTAAGCGCACCTGTAGTCCATTCCACTGATCGCCAGGCATAGTGGTCGTGGGGTGATTGTAGTCGTGGTACTCACACAGATTGGTGCCTGGGCTGGCGTTCACATACTGATAGTCTCCCCCGGCCATTCCGCATTGCCCGCTGCCCATGCCACCCAGGCTGACAAGGTGATTAGGGTCGATTGAGTGGATCATGCCCCCCACGTCGTCGGCGAATGCTCGTAAGGCTTTGGCTGCTGAGGACTCATAGCAGGTGCCACCGGATGATGTCTTAGCCTCTGGTTCATTGACTAGCTGGAACATTAGGACGGTGGGGTTGTTCTTGTATCTCTGCACCAGGTCATATACGAATTGCCGGTAGCTCATTATCTCGCTGCTGAGCTTCTGTTTATACGCCCACTGATACCACCCGATCCCCAGGTAGCCCAGGTTGGTACACGCGCCCCACTGATCGACCAATGTAACGATGACCCTCTTGTTGTGCTGGTTGGCTATGGACAGGCTGTTATCAAAGGCCGACCAGTTGAGCTGCCCGTTTACTGTGGCTAATTTCTGATAGAACCACGCACGAACAACCTCCCCACCCTTCTGGTCGTCAAACGATGTGGCAACCTGTGAGCTGCTGTATGTTGGCCCGCAATTACTACGACTGTTGAGGTAGTACATATTGGCGCCGTCGAACCTGTAGTTATAGCCGTTGAGAGTTAGGTGTGTTCCGCTTGCCTTTACGAAGCCGTAGTTATATGCGCGCGCCTGCGTAGCGCAATAGGTAAGTGCGAGTAGGAGCAGACCAAAGACAACAAGTAGAAGCGCACCCCTGCTATACACACGCATTGGTCTTGTTACTCCATTCCTCTTGCACTGTGTACCCTGAGTCAACCCGTGTTTGCCAGGCACATATATCCCCAATCTCTCCATTTGCGTCGTCGTACCACCCGCTGCCAGGTATGGGATCAGTAATAGCCTCGCATACTTCGTGGGTCGTAATGCTGGTAAGACTGTCCAGGTCGTTCATACCGCCCAAACAGCCACTACACGATGGATACGGTAATACTGCATAGAAGACATTGACCCCGTTTAACGAGAAGTTGCTGTGGTATCCGCAAAAAGTCGTGCATGATGCATCGCTTCCCAGTTGGATCGTGACACCAGCCGGGAAGTAGGTGACGTACAGGGTTTCGCTGTCGGGGGCGGGGAGGGCAGCGGAGTCTATATTGTCCGCGATCAACTTCTGTACGTCGCTGTCCTGTATCACCACCCCGGCCAACCGTATTCTGTGCGGCAAATCCAAACTGTCTCCCCGCTTATGCCCTCTCTTCTTAATCGGTGTCTCGAAACCCATGCATGACAGCCATTGGTTCAGCAGGTCGTCACAACTTGTAGGCGGTGGGGGAGGAGGGGGAGGTGGCGGCGTAGTGCTCGTCAGGTTGATCTTGGTGCTGCCTATGTAGCTGCCCAGGCCCACATTATATTCTGCCAGTTCTCCAACCACATCACTCCCTGCGATCCAGTTGAGGAATGCGGAGAGTTGTGCGCCAGTGACGTTATTCGAGGCCGTGCCAGGATAACCGGCTCCGGCATCCACGAAGACCCCGAAGAGTTTGGCGGACTTGAGGAGTGGGCCACCGCGATAAGTGAGGTGGGCGTTGGTAGCGGGGGCATAAGTTTTGTTTGGGTCATAAAGCTCCGTGGTCATTCATTCCTCGCTATCTCCGGTGTCACTGTAAGTTTGCGGTAGTCAGGATGTCCGAGAAGAGACTCAACCCTGACGATGACTCTCAGTTCAGGCAGCTTCTCACCCTCTGGTACATCTCCCACTACCTTTGACTCGATGAGAAAGGTCAGCTTCTTGTACGCCATGTCATAATGCGCTGAGACAATCTTGTAGTCTTCAGGCAGTTGAAACAAACCCTCTATCAAGTCCAGGGTGGCTGTTAGCGTTGCGTATCCCATGTCAACCGTTCCTTGCTATACCTGCATTCGCCATCATAACAGCCTCCTCCACCTTACGTATTGCCAGGGTTTGCTCAGGCGACATACGTGTAATTTCGTAGATCAGCAAGGCTAACTCCTTACCCTTCTCTCTAATTTTGATGTATCGCTCCTGCTGGTCTCCGTGTGGGGCATGATAGGTGAAGTTGTTCTCTATTACTTGCGGCGAATAGGTCATGCCTTTGGTGACGCCTTTCCTGGTAGCGTTGTGTCGGTTCCCCACTTAGACGACGGGGGTGATACGTCTACGGCAACGGGGGCAGGGTGGACTACCACAACAGACGGCATCTTGAGTAGCAGTACGGCCTCCTCTATCAGTGCGTTGGTGACTGGCAGCGGAACCTCCATGCCAAAGTGCTTCAACTGGGCGTCCACGAGTTCGATTGCCATCTGTTTCTTGCCAGGGCCGTTAAGTTGGTCGGCTGCCATCTTCTCCACGGCTGCCACGGTGGTCTTCACAATGTCGGCAACAAACGGGCGCTTATTGGCAGGTAGCTTGTCTATGGCGGACTTGACCAGGACTACGAGAGCGGCGATAATGGGTGGGGCGAGGTAGGGGGCGAGTGCCAGTAGGAATGTAACTAATGTGTTCAAGTTCTTCTCTCCTTATTTGTATGGTATGAGGTGGCCTGAGCCGTCCCATATCACAAAGCCTGTCTGGAAGTTCTGTGCTCTACGTCCGTTAGTATATGGAAATTCGCCAGAGGTCGGTGCGCCTGGTGTGCCTCCCCACCCACTAGCAGCCATAAGGCCCATGCAGAACTGTGCGATGCCACTGTCCATTGGGAGTCCCGGCAGTATGCTATTCCATAAGGCGGTAAATGCTTCTAATGGTTCTCCTGTAAGTGCTGACACTGTAAACTCCTGTGCATTAAAGCCTGTCCATGCGGCATCCAATGGGTCTCCTGATGGTATTGGTTTGAGCCAGGGATGAGTGGGGTCAGGCCCGATTAACTGAATGATAGACGCCCAGTGCAGGAATAGGGGCCATGCCTGGTAATGATTGGGCCAGGGATCGTTCTGGTTGTCCTCGTCATTGACCAGCCAGTTACCGGCGTTGTCATGTCCCACGATAGTGAACACATGGTATGAGCCTACGCCAGGATAGACAAATGAGCCGTCTGGTCTTTGCACTGTAGACATTTTGACGGTCACAACAACTGGGTAGCCTGCGTCAAGCGCCCGTGTGATGCGCCGGTTGTCGTCCACATGGTTGCTAGTGTCATTGATGGTGCCTATATCCCAGTAGTGAACCCCGGCATTCTTGAGGAGGGTGTGTTCGTTCTCGATGGTGACGCCGTTAAAGTTGGTGTTGATATTCGGCCCGTCCATAGCGACGTACTGCTGGTCGGCCCATACATCCACCTGCTCAGCCGTACCAGTCGGCCCCCTATTAGGCAACCCCGCATATTTAAGCAGGCTAGCAGTGAAGAAGCCGCATTCAGTTGGCGACTCATCCCACTCCACCTGGTAGACCTTACGAAGATCGACTACCTGGCCGTTGTTCAGTATTAGCGGCACACTTGCTCCCTTCTTCATCTCACTCACTACAGCATCGGTCAGCGCCGGGTCGGACTCAGCGAACTGCTCATACCACAGCGACACACCCAGGCTTCCGTTTGACTTACAGGTGTCCACATTGACGAGTACGTTATTGGTGCCAAATTCATTCGTCAAGTCCAGTGTAGGCATGAGGCACGCGCTTGGATTGACCCCGTTTAACTGAGACTTGTACACCGAGGTCAGGTAGTCGTCATAGGCCATTGGGAGCCACACGTTGACAGCGGGTGACATGGCCTGGATGAATGGCGTCTGACTGTTGCTGGCGAAGTCCGCAGGATAGCTCAGCCATACAGTGCCGGGAATGGCGGAGAGGGCTTGGGCGATTTGTGTGGCCCATGTACCAGGTATAGTCCCCGCCCAATTGTTTCCCTCCATGTCGAGCATGACGGCCCCGTACTTAGACAGGATAGCGGATGCATCACGTATATCGCCTGCTATATTGCCTGCGTCACCCCACAAGTAGCCATAGAAGACCACATTGACCCCCACCGCCTTGACTGCCTGGTAGATAGCGTCAATCCCCGCCATACCGCCGTACCAGAGGCCGTCATTGTTAGCCCCCAGTATGCTCCCCCACTGAAACACCTTGATGAACAGTGTGGTGATGCCGTTGCTCTTAGCGAAGTTGGCGATGGACGTGAATTGTGCCACAGTCAGGTTCTCGGCCCCAACGAATAGCGAGACCAACCCAGCAAAGTTCGCGTCATCGAGACAAGTCATTTACACCCACCTTATCTTGTTGCGCTCGACAAAGTAGTGCGCGCCGCAACTGCACAGTATTGACGGCGACACGGTAATCGATTTCTCTACATCGTCGTAGTCCACTGTATGCCCTGCTAGACTGCCCACACCGCAATTGTTGGACGGGCACCCAATAAACCACGTCCGATGTCTCTCGCTATGGGTTACTTCACCTGGCAACAGCTCATGAAGTTCCTTATCAACAAGCGTAATCTGTGTTAGTCGCTCGTACACTAATCCTCCTACCTCCAATGTCTAATCACATCAATAAGCTCAACAAGAAGTATCAGGTACAGCCCGATTAACTCAGCTATTACCATTAGTTTGTTCCGGCTCTTGTATCACACCGGCGCGTTTCTTCAGTTCGTCTAGCTCTCTCTGCCGTAGCGACCTGTCTCGTTTGGAGGCGAAGTAGATGACGGTGGCGAGGTAAATCTGAGTGACGAGCAAGCAGGTCAGGACGAAGCTGTTGTACTCAGACAGGATAATTTGGGGTATTTGAACCATAATGTGTTACCTTATAGTCTATTAACCGCATCGAACTACGGGTGCCAGTTGACGTGCTGAAGTAGGCCGAATACGAGTGAGGCTATGGCTATGGCTACGGATATCCACGGAACTGCCCGGCTTAGCGCATCCCGTTGGCGATCCTCCACCTCCTCTATCGCGGTCTGGCTTAGATCAATGCTGCGTCTGTTCTGGTCGGCTGCTGCCTCAACCCGAATAAGGCGTTCTACAAGGGGTGCCTGTTCAGCCACGTGGCGGTCAAAGGCGACCATCTTGTCCTCGATTGTCCTGTGCCTTGGGTCGTACTCAGCCCTGGTGACAAATGACGAGGCCAACTCTCGCCGCAAATCCTGCTGAGCCTGTGCCAGTTCGCGGCGTAGGCTTTCTATCTTGTTTTCTAGCGCGGTAAACTGGGACTCAGTGCGGATCAGTGTGCTCTGTAACGCCTTGGTGAGTTCGTTGATGTCCGTCTGATTAAGGTCTGCCATCACCCCTCCTGTTCCAATACGCCCCTATCCAGGTCGAGCACCCAGTTATCCGCCAGGTCTATGCTGTACTTCTCCTCAATCAGCCGCTCCAATGCAGCCCGAAGCGCATCCAGTATCTCCTGCTGTACCTCAATCGCCGCCTGCTTCCTAGCGATGGCAACCAGATCGTCTTTGTTAATCGCTATAGCTTTCGCGTTAGCTAAAGGGATCGTTTGTGTCATTAGTTACCAAATGTCACCGGATAGCCCCATGTAACAATTGTGTACTGAGGTAGTTGCGCCTGTAGGTTGGGTATGTTATTCTGGATTGTTGTCTGGAAGGCGGGTGTGCAGAAGACGCGCAAGTCAAGAAACGCCTTGTTTATCCAGTTGGTGCCGTCCCACTGAAGGTATGCCTGCATGGTCTGTATGATGTCGTGCCCTGCTGAGTTGTTGGCGAGTGTCTGTATGAGGGTGTTGTTGAGTATCGCCTGGATATCAAAAGTCTGGTCTGATAGGAAGATAACATGCTGCTCAATCAGGTTTTGTGTTGCCACCTTATGCTCCTACCAGTACAAACGCACCATTGACAACAGTGCCGCCAGTACTGCCTATGAGTAGGTTGTCGCTTGTTGTGCCTATATACCCAATTGCTCCCGACCCCCATGCCCCTGCCGTTGCGAAGGTGCCGCCGCCGCCAGCCAGGAGTGCGTTGAGGGAGGCGATGTTGTTGGTTGTGCCGCCTGTTCTTATAGCGACATTTGACGTGTTGTTTGACATGTTCAGCCCCAATGCGCGACCTATAGTAGATGGGAGGGTAAAGGAGGGTGTGGACGCGCTTTTGTGCCCGCCAAAGGTAATCATTGCTATCTTTAGCGAGGTTCCCCATATTGGCGTAAGAAATGTAGCCGTGCCAGCAACAGACCCATTTGCCCCCTGCGGCGTGCCCTGTATACTCATTGTCCCATCGCTGTAGAAGCCGGATACCAGTGGGTTGGTAGGATTGAAGCCATATATAGCAAGTGCGCCGCCGAACGATGAGAATGGGGGTGATACAACAGTAGACAGCCCGCCATCCGGTGTCGTGTCGGCAAAGGTCGTGGTCACATTGTCATTTAACGTGGTCAGCAGGAAAAACGGGGAAGTTGTGCCTACTTTTACCCGGTAAATGTTTCTGCCTACTGTACCTGCTGGCCCTGTTGCTATGCCGGTAAGGTTGACTGCCTGGTTGCCGGTCGTGGTTGTAATGCTGAATGTAGGTGATACGGACGACTCCCCGCCGAGCAAGTCCAGACCTAGGTTTGCCGAGTTACTAAAGAAGGTGTAGACGTACTTATATGCGCCGATGCTCATTGCCGTACTGGCAGTAAGTGAACCCCCAGGAGCTACAGTTGGGCCGGGATTGGGGTAGTTAAGCGGAGGGCCGAGCGTTATATTGTTGCCAATAGTAACCGGCTGATCCACCATTATCCCGGTCAGCAGGTTGTAGAAGTCATTGAACCAGGCAGCCTTTATGACATTGGTTGGAGACGACCCATTATTGCGGACGGTCAGAGGCATTTACTGTACCCTTCTAAGTATAGCACAAGTGAGAGGGAGATTTGATTAGCCCCCGGTCAAAGTAAAGGTCACATCAATCTCCAGGTCGTTCGTGTTATTATGAAAGTACCCCAGTGCGGCATAATTGTGCAGGTTCGTCCCCACCCCTGGTATCTTCGCCTGATCCGCCAACCCCACATGTGCGAAAAACAGGTTGGTTGCTGCCAGGCCGGAGAAGTAGAACTGTATCGTCCCCACCCCCACCCCTGGAGAGTAGTTGCCGGACGTGTATGAGCGTTGGTTGGGAGCATTAACCGGGTCGTACTGCGCCTCGCTGATAACCTGAGCCATTGTGTCGGTAGCCAGTGGTAGGCGCACGACAAACTCGCCTGTATTGTGCTGGTTGACTGAGGCAGAGGTCGTCCAGGTGAATGGCCCTGATCCAGTCTTCAGTGAGAATGTGACGGTCTCCTGTGTCTGTAGCCCAACGCCGAGTACGAGGGATACGTCACCGGCTGTGGTTGGATCAATGTCGGTTACAAAGGAGGTTGTGCCTGGGCCGCCCCCGGATTGTATCGTGGCCTTGGTTGTCTCGATCACCATGTATGCGGGTGCTAGGTATGTGCCGCCTGCTGCCTGTGCGTATGCCGTGATGCCGTAGTTGGTCTGGAGGTTCTTGACACGCTGCACCGGCACCCACAGCCCGTTTTGCCCCTCCTTCACCACCCACGTAACGTCAACATGGGCCTTTACTTCTAAATCTAGCTCCATACTGTTGCATTCCCCGGAAACGCATCATGGCCGTCTCCTACTGCTGCCGACCGTGCGTAGAAGACCCACCTGGTATGCGCGTTGCTAATCGGAATAGGCCCACCAAACGCACGTCCTGCATATGCTGGCCTGGGTGCTGGCTTCCATGACGTTACTAGTGCAAAGTTGGCGAGGATAGTCTGTAGGTCTACGGTGTCTGTGCCCTCGTCCTGGTTTGGGTCTTGGAATGCGGAGAGCGTGCCCACCTTCAGCATCCAGTCTATCAGGTTCCAATTCCATGCGCCGAGTGTCAGGTGGTAGACGAAGTTTCCGCCGCCATATGGCTCTACTTCTACATTCTGGATCAAGTAGGATGCATTGATGCCGCGCACTGTATTCACTATTGGCATTATCTGTCCCGACTGTGCGCCCGCATGATATGTATCTACCTTTAGCGTGGTTAGCCCGAATGACTGTTGCGCGAGTACCACCTTGGAGCGTTGTATGGCTGTGAACACGTCGAGCACACTGCTGTCATTCACAAAGCCGTCGAGATAGGGGTCGCCAAAGAACTTATGGCTCTTTTCGTCCGTCATCCGTATCACGAGCGGGAAGGAATAGCGATACGTGAAGATAACCGACTGCCCTCCTGTGGGTGCCACGTCAAAGGTCAGCGTCTTGTTGCTGGTGTCCACAAGCGCGTCGTTTATCCCACCGGCACTCTTTAGCTGACCCGTGGTTCCTGATGCTGTACCGGAATTAACGACCTGACTCACCCCCGCCACCGTCAGTAAGTACCCGCCTGTTGCTAGTGCCGCAGGTGCATAGGCAAGTGGAAAGGTCTTGTTGCTACCGTTGGCAAATGCCGATATGTCTTGTGCGAACGGGTTGCTGATCTTGGTGCCGCCGTAGAAGGAGACCCTGTTGATGGCGCTGTTGTCGTCTACGGTGAAGTCAGTGATCGCCCCAGGGAAGCTACTGATGAAGTTGGGTTGGTCTGATACGGAGAAGGGTGCGCTGGATGCCTGAGACGGACTAACATAGCGTAGGTTCTTCTGGTAGTCCACGTAGACCAGGAAGCCAGTGATACCCGCCACCGACTGTATCGCCGCTTCAACTGACACGTTCCTGAAGCGTTTGACGGGGAAGAGGTAGGCCGTAGTGGTCGGTAGGAATTGCAGGTTGATCCAGGGGGCGTACTTCTGGCAAATAAACCTGATGATGGCGGAGTCAGATGTGGAGGTGAAGGTCTCGCTTATCAGGGTGCGCTGTAGACTGGTTGAGTAGTCAATGCCCTCCACCTGGGTAAACGGCTGCACACTCTGCCCCAGTTGCTTGGTCGTGGTATCCGTGTACTTGGTGGCATACCCGCCAATGACGAGGTTTCCGGTAGCGTCCGTGATGATGACCTCGCCCTGTCGCACCAGCTTGGGTGGGTTGGAGCCGACAACACTTGTACCCGCCCCGACAGCATTGTTCATCGGCCCCAGGTCGGTGTTGAATGTGAACGTAGCCGCCCGACCTTGTGTGGCACCAGAAGACCCCGCCCCTGCTCCCTGCCCCAGCGCATCCTCTATCTTGATGGACATTTGATCGACATGGGAGGTGATGTCCTGGCCTGAGAGAGTTATGCTGTATGCCACTAACGAAAACTCCTGCCAGCCCCGTTTAACTGGAGTTGGCCGGTCAAGTTGTTGAGCACGATGGCAGTGAGCACGCGCCCGTCCACCACGAGGTTGATGGTCTGGTTGCCACCATACCCACTCCCCCATGCACTGCCCCCTTGATTGGACAGTGTACTGCTCATTGGCTGATTTACATTCAGGTGTATACTGGCAGCTAATCCTTGTGCAGCCTTAGCAATGGTTGGTATATGCTCATGTATCTGTTTGGCCCACATGTTCACCATATTTGGCATCCACTCATCATCAGTAGATAACGGCCCCATTTTTGGTGGGGAGGTGTGTCTTAGTGGGTTGTATATGGCCGCTGCTATTTGGTCGGCTGCATTTGCCACAGCCTGATACGTTGACTCAATGCCACTAGCAAAGGAGTTTCCCGCCTCCTCACCATAAGCGAACAGGTTAATGGATGTAGAAGTAGATGCCGCGTTTGCCAGGCGAAATCCAGCCTGCATAGTGCGTTGGTGGGCTGCCTCTAAACCTGCGGCATATTTTTGTCCGGCAGTAAGTCCAGTTTGTGCCAGGGCTGGTACAACAGGAGCCACGGTAGTAGTAAGGTCATTCGCCAACCGAAAGGCCGCGTTGTGTGTCGGAGGGATGCCGTCGTTTATGCCCTTAGCAATACCCTTTCCAGCATCAATCGCTAGTTGTCTTAGCCTGGCAGTATCCGTTGACATTATGGCTACAACATTGCCCATGCCGTCGCGCACAACAACATAGTTTTTAGCCACCCCAGCAGCCTGTAGCTCGTCCCATAGTTGCATCGTGGTCTTGGTTTTATCGTTGAGGTTGACCCCCCAGCTTTCGATGAGCGCGAGGGTCTGGTAGGTCATGTACCCGAACTTCGTCTGTATACCCTTGGCTGACTGGTCTACGGAGAGGGTCATGTTGTCGAGTGCAGGATTGAGGTGTTCGGTTATACCCATTCTCCATGCCATCGCCGCAAGCAGTGCATTATGCTGAGCGTCTGTTTGTTTTCGTATAGCGTCTGAGTTACCGGCAAAGGCTTCGTGGGACTTCTTGGCGCTGTCTGCTAATTTCTGCAACATGTCTTTGAGCCTGTCCCCCCAACTCACGTCTGTTGTTAGTGGGGCGATCAGATTGTTGAGGTTATCAAGCAGTGTTTTGAGTTGAGGGGATACCTTCTCGCCTAATTCACGTCCCACATTGGATAGCGATGTTCTAAACTTATCCCACGATCCGGTAAGGTTGTCGGTGGCCTTTTTGGCGTCTACTGCGGAGGAAGTATCTCTCTGCTTGGCCTGCAAAGCGTCCCACTTACCTACGAGGTCTTTCAGGATTGCCGCTGCCTGTCCACCCTTTACATTGAATATTTCCTGAAGTGCAGCGACCGCCTCCTGTACTGGCATGTGTTTCAGGTCGCCAAACAGCGTGGTGAGTACGTCATGCAGCGGGCGCACACGGCCATTGGCATCGAACATAGCGTTGCCGAATATTTTGGAGTTGACCGCCCACGTCATGAAGTCCTCTTTGAGCGGTATGAGGTGCAGTGCTTCCCCCTCGTTATATAGTGCCTTTAGGGATGCCTGTGTGCCATTGAAGCCATCAACAGCCTTCTTAGCCGCCGTGTCGCCAGTAGCAAGCAGTTGTGACATGAGGGTTTTCAGGGTGCCGTTGGTAGACAGCGTAATGAACCCCAGGTGTTGCAGTTCGTTTGCAGCCTTGTTGGTTGGGTCTACGAGTGCCGACAGCATATAGCGCAAAGCTGAACCGGCCTGGGAACCTGATAGTCCTGCCTGCCCCAACAAGTCCAACGCCAGGGTGGTTTCCTCCAGGGAGAAGCCAAGATCGTGTGCCTTACCACCTACCTGGTTGAAAGCCTGGATCAACTGGTCTACGTTTGGTATGCCACCCTTGAAGGCAGCGTCGAGCACATCAGCGGCATGTGTAGCCTGATCTGCACTAAGACCGAACATCAGCATAGTGTGGCCCAGCAGTTCGGCGGCCTTTACCGGCTCTACACCTGTTGCCGCTGCCAGATTGACCATCGACTGAATAAGCAGACCATTTTTGTCAGTGACTTGTGCTGCGGTAAACTGTAGCACACCCAGTTCGGCTATACCCAGTCCTATCTGTGTGTCTGTGTAAATAGAGGCATCAGCTATACGGATCAGGTCGTCTTTTATCCGCACCAGAGCCGGGCCACTTGCTCCCTGCACATTGATGGAGATACGGCTCATCATTGTCTCGAACGCAGCCGCCTCCTTGACAGCCCAAATAAGAGCAGCGCCCAGGCCAACAACAGCGCCCAACCCAACCAGCATTCCGCCGCTTAGACCAAGGCCAGCGCCCCCCACACCCCTGAGAGCACCGGAAGCATAGATAGCCTGCCGCCCCACCATACCCAACATGTTATTGATGTTGCTGAGCGGTGCCGTTGCGGTATCGACAAGGAAGAGTCTGATCCCTATGTCAGCTACATTTGCCATTACGTTATCGGTCTACCTTCTGTTATATCCGGGCGGTCAAAGTAATCATTGTAATCATCGTCGCCAAAGCTAAACTCTTCCACAAACCCTTGCTTCAATCCGAACTTGTAGTCGTCGCCTGCTTGCTTTCTCTCTACCTTCTTGTTCTCCTTAGCCTGGTACGCACCTATCTCCTCAAAAACAATCGCCAATCTCCACGCTTCGGTTTCAGGTAGTCTAGCAACAGTATCAAAGTTCCAGCCAAACTCCTTATAACAGGCGTAGCGAAAGGCGAAAGTATCAGGGTTTATTTCTTCTTTGCCGGTGCCGCTGACGAGGAGGCTTCGGCGGACGGCATCACGAAAGGGTCTAGGCTCTCCATTGCGTACTTGGTGGCGACTATGGTGCGGGCTGCCAGTGCGTCAAGCAGTCCGCCGTCTAATTGGGCAACCGTTTCGGGAGTGATAGGTACGGACTTTCCATCCTTTGTAAACGGCCAATGCTTCACCCCGGTCAACACAATCGTATGGGCAAATGCGACCTCATCTACATCCCCGATAATCTCCGCCTTACCGTTCGCACCAATGCCTACCTTGACCCCCGCTGCCCTGATCCGCTGCTTGTCCCCCAGGTTGAGATGCCGCTTGATCCTAAATGGAACCTTGCGCCCGTCCCACTCTATCTCGATGAGTAGACCAGGATCACCGTCGTCTGAAAAGTAGTCCTCGAACTCAAATTCCTCTCCCATTTATACTGCCTCCTACGTTGTATACGCCGCTACGGTATTTTGCACGAAGCCGGTGAAGAGTGCCGATCCTGCTGTGGCTTGCACCTTGCCCGCCGCCTTGATAAGCACGTTCTCCTTACTCGTATCGTGCTCCATCGTGTCCCAGTTCACAATCGGGAAGACCATGTTGAGTTCCTGGTTGTACGTGGTCTGAGCAGATATAGAGAACGTGCCGCCCGTCAAACCAGCACCACTACCAGTCAGCGCCAATCCGTCATTGAGCAGCGGCCCCAGGAAGGAGACCGTATATGGCCCGCCTGCCGCACCGGATATAGTCGCATTGGCTCCTACGCTGGAGAGCAACTGGAAGGCCGTCTGAGCAGTGGCACCCGTGGCGTTGAAGGCGATACCGGCAGTCGTCTGTCCGCCGTATGTAAGTGTGAATGTGCCTGCTGACGGAGCACCCAGGGTCACCGTGTAGATTTTGCCTATAGTCGGCCCCTGCACATCGAAGGTGAGTGCGTCTGCCGTATTGTTTCTCCACCGCTGGTACATGGTGTCATTGTCGAAGCGAGCAGTCAGCGATACAGCCACATCACGCTCCCCGAAGTAGACAGTCACGAAGTCCGCAGTACCATTGGCCGGATACCATAGCAGGAGTTTCTGGCTGTACGTTATGCTGAGGTCGATGATATCCTGGTTCACCACATTATCCACCAGTTTGATCGTGGGCAAGTAGCCAGCGAAAGGCAGTAGCGTGGAGTAGGTCGGTGAGGGCGGGGAGGTGTAGGGTTGCGCGAAGAGGCCCATATAGTCGTGGTCGAACTCAAGCAACTGCCCATCGGCTACAAAGTGCAGCGTGAACTTCTCCAATGCTGAGAACGGGACGAAGTAGACCTTGGCGGCGGCATCCATACTACGGGCGATGGTATACGTTGGCGGGATATTCTGGAAGGTAAAGGCGTGTGAGGAGACAGTAGGTGCCGCAGCTGCATTCGGTTGGGTGGTGGTGGGGAGTCCTATGCCAGCCCACAATCCAACGGGTGAGGTGTCGTTATACCACGGGCCAGCCATGTTGACTGTGCTCTGGCGTACTGAGTCCACGACGCCGTAGTTCGCGTTCCTGTCACCTCTCTCTTCATTGAGCCACACTCTCTTCTTGCCGCCCTTGAAGACAGCCTTAGTGGGTAAGTAGCGGGTTGGGGGTGTGACTGCGGTGCCTGGTGTAGCCTCCTTAGCCATCCCCGTCCACGTGAGTTTGCTGATCGCCACGGGCTACTCCTAGTTAGTCGCCACGAGATCGACGGTTACATCGGTGCAGACGTTATCCGCATTGCCAGCAGTAAGAGCGATACGCAGCATGTAGGTATGGGTGTTGTTATACGAGGTCACAGCAGTAGCAATCTGCGCGTTTGTGAATGCGATAGCCTGCGTGGTGGCTGTCGATATCGCAGTACCAGCAGCCACATTAGCAAAGGCCGCACCGTTGTCGCTTATCTGTAGTGTCGGTGTCAGGCTAGGTGTAGTGCCGGTTGGGGCCGCTCCCGTGCGCGTAATCATCACAAACCCCGGCTCCTGACCCCAAGGGAACTGGCGGCTGAAAAACGTGGTGCCTATGAGGCCACCGGATGCCGCGCTTATTACCTCGTGTGTCAGGATCGGTTCTTGTCGAGTTATCATGTCTTTCCTTATGTGTAGCAGCCGTAGAATTTAACTCATGTATAGCTGATATTAAATTCTGTTAGGGCATCAAATTCGACAGCCAGCACCACCATCGGCTGACCTGCCATGCTAGCCTGTGTTATGGTCAAGTTGGTCACATTCAGCGTCCTGGTCAAGCCGCCAAGACTCTGATTGGGGAGGGCGGAGAAGAAGTTGAGCCAGGGCTGGATATACGTGTATGCTGTCTTCAAATTCTGGTCGATCTCCCTCCGTCTAAATACATGCCGCAGAGAGAAGGTGTAGGTTATCTCGAACTTGCCACTCGTATCGCCGCCGCCCCTGTTCTGATTAGGCTGCACCCCATGCCTACCGCGCAAGAGTGGGACGACTACCTCGTTATCTGTTGGCGATCTATCAGGCAACTCCTCATAGACATGCCCCACTGCTGGTATCTGTGTGGCGACCCTGCTGGCGATGGCGGCGACGATTGGGCCTACTACACTATCACTTGGAGTCCACGGCCCTGGCACTTACTTTACCGCCCTGCCGACGCCCTCTTGCTTGACCGCCTTCACCGCTTCACTGCTTGGTTGCTTGGAGACGACGGCAGGAGTCCCTCGACTGGCGGAAGTCTCGTGACTGGAGACAGGCTCTTTAATCGGTGTCTTCTCTGGCTGATCGGGGTGTACTGCGGAGACGACTGTGTGGTGGGCGTTGATGTTGGAGATGAGCCAGTGCGCTAGTTCTTCGTCTATACCCTCGAACTCAACCACCAGCGATTTGGCCTTTGATGCGAGGAGGCTCTCGTCATGCATGAGGGAGGATAAGAGAAATCGTCCCTTGTCTGTGCCCTCGACAATGAATTTGATACTTGCCATCTTACACCTGCTGTCCTATCAAGTCCGCATACACACCAGGGAAAAAGCCTGCCGTGCCGCCGGGGGTTGCTACGACTCTGACATACGCCTGTGTGATAGCCCCCTGAGTTGTGCCTGTCGCATACGGCGTTACCTGAACACCAGCCGCAGTGATGTTAGCTAGCGCAGCCCCAACACCTGTCCATGTTACCTGGTCGTTGCTCTGCTGTACCACGAATAGGAGAGTGGGAGTTGTGCCAGTGACCGTACCAGCCACACGCACCAGCAGTACCCATAGAGCAATGTTGTCTGTGGCGAACGGAGCGCTGGTAAGTGGGCCGCCGATGTTGGCTCCTACCGCTCCAAAGGTTACTGGCGGTGCTGATAGTACGCCTTGAGAAGTCGTGGACGCCACCTGTACCGTCTCATTGGACAGCACTTGAATTACTTTACTTAGCATTAACAGTCCACCCCCGTAAAGGCCGCCGTTATATTTGGGAAGTTGGGCGTCGTACCCGCTACCGTCCAAATTATTTTGATAAACTTGCCAGCCACCACCCCCTGCGTTGTGCCCGGCCCATACATCGTCCTCTGCTGGCCCACCGCATTAAGTGCTGCCAATGCCGCACCGATTGTATTGAAAGTGATGCCATCATTAGAGGTCTGGACGGCATAGGTAATCGTCGGCGTGGTGCCAGTCGGGGCGGTAGAGACAACGACATTCAGTACGTGCCGCTTTGACCCGAAGTTGGGGATGACGGCTGAGCTACCACTGGCACTGACTGCTGTGTTGTTGTGTACTTTAGTATGAACACTCATGGAAAATCTGTTGCCGTCCCGTTGTGTTTGTCTATAACGTGCTGCCTCTCACATAATATTGTCTTGACCCAACCATCAGTGGCAGCGGGTTCTCCTACGTCAGCCAGGTAGTCGATGTAGGCGCAATCATAATGCCAGTTGCCTGCTTGACCGTCCCTGCGCTGTGTCACCTCAGACGCACCCATATTCACACCGCATACTTGACAAAGCGGCATCTATTTCTCCAATCTATTTTCAGACCCCTACTAGCGCAATCAGGACTACAATGAGTGCGAGGATTGCTACCAACCCATATGCCACAGCGCGAATGACGGAGCGCGCTAATGCTGAGCTTATCGCCAGGTCAAAGGAGCGTACCAGGACAAACAAGAGGGTTACTGCGGGGGTAGTCAACAATGTGTGCATATAAAGACCTCACTAGGGGAACAGAGAGCCGGTCATTTCGTTGGCGACATCCGTGGCCCATGTCTGCGCGGCATCAAACCCGTCTCCATCAGCGGTATTAAGGAACATAGAACGTGGTGGATTGGTATAGGTGTATAACCCCATTGGCGGGCCTTCTTGGTAGGCTACATAGACTCGGTTCCAGGCATCCTCCTGTGTGGCGTCATCAGCGTATATCCAAACAAGGTCATCTCCTGTTAGTGAGTCGTCATAAGAGATCGAGAATTGTAATGCGCCAGTCAGTACGGGGGTCTTATCCTGCACCAACGCAACCAATGTCCGACCAATCTCAAAAGAGCGGGCGTGCATTCTATCCCTGATCCTTGTAGCCACATCGCTGATACTGCCCTGTATACCGGACACATCACCCACAAGAACGACTTCATTTGTGTTTGCCATAGCCAGCCCTCCTTAATCGGGGTTAGTATGTCCTTGTCAAGAAGCGCGTGTGAGAGTACTTGTTGACTACATGCCTTACATCCACCGGCCAACCCTTGACATACCGCATTCTCACATCAGCCCCTCCCGGCCCCGCACCCATTCCTGGCCCCGTACCTGATAAGATGTCGGCGTAGTTGGTGTCACGCATCTTGTAGTAGTGGATAACCAGGGATACACAGGCCCGGCTCAGGTCGTTGGGCACACCAGGATAGGTCTGACCGGTGATGTACGGCTGCCCGAATACCCCCGTTACTTTGTAGTTCTGCACGCCCTGTAAGAACGGACTCCCACTATTGCGTACCATCTTGTTGGCCGGTTGGTTGAGGGCCGCGTAGTTGTTGGGCTTGAGTATAATATCCGCTGTGATGTCCACCGTAGTCGTCGTCCCTGCCACCCACACACCATTGCCAGCCAGGTAGGTAACGGTCGCGGTCTCGATCACGGTGGCAACGGATACGATGTCCTCAGTCCATAGTGAGTAGGTGCCGTCCCCGTCGTAAAGTCTGGTAGCCGGAGAACCACCTGTGCCATCCTGCTGGAACATGTACCCAATTTCGCTATCCAGGTCAGACTGAGCTGTGGTTATGAGGCCGGTGAGAAAGGCGTCGCTCGTGGTGTCCATTTGCGGATCGAGTGCTAGCTTCACATCAGCCAGCGTACAATATGCTTGTGATGTCCAGGCCACCTATTTCTCCGTCCATGTTATTTCGTAGGTGTACAGACCGCCCGCTGGTACTGCAACGCCTGCGAAGTTAATTGCGAACTCCTGAGCAATGCCATTAAGAACCCACGACTCATACGGCCCTAGTCCATAGTCGTGTACAACAGGAATGGGGAGTACAGATGGAGGTGCGGCGACCATAGTAATACCTAACTGTGTCCATATGTTCTCCGCGATCACCGCACTCGCATCTATTGTTGGTGCAGCAGAGTACAGGAGGAGGGTGGCTGTAGGGTTGCCGTCAGAGCTATCCCTTTTTATAATCGCTGGGTTTGTACTCGTGCCGCCTGTATTAGCTATGGTATGCTTTTTATAGGTGTACAGGATGTTTGTAGCAGCCGTAGCAAAGCCGAGGAAAGAGGTGCGTACTACTTCGACCGTCTTTGTGGCTGATCCGCGTAGTACAACCCAGTCAGTTGGTGTTGCGTATGGGGCGGTGGCAGTTATAAGGTAAGTGTAGGTCGCCTTACTACTGCCTGCGGACTCAGCGCGGACAGGGGATGTGGGGTTGCTGAATGCGTCAGTACTAGACTTGCCGCCCTGTAGCACCACCGGGGTTTGATTGCCTGGAACACCAACAGCACCCATTGGTATCGTATTTTGGTCAGGTGGTATTGCGTTCCAGGTCATTACTTCTCCCCACTAACCCACTATTAAAGACCCCGTGCATAGAGCCTTTAATAGCGAGTTTTGTTATTAACGATTGACTAAGTTAGAAACTCTTTGCCGTGGTGATTGCCAGTGCGCGCTCCGGGTGCAGCAATTGCACGTCGAAGTCGGCCAGCACACCAAACTGCCTAAAGCGGCCCAGGTCGTATAGCGTTGGGTCTACGATGATCTCAGGCCGACGCTTGTACGCGATGGCCGCCCACCGTGGAGCAACCAGCAGGCTCTTGGTGACGCCGATTGAGTTCTCTGTGATAGCAGCATTACCCGTCGCGCCTGGGATGTAGTTCGACAGGATGACCCTTACGCCCTGCAAGACGCCCTGATCCCCGTTTAACAATCGCTCCGGGGCAGCATATCGCAAGTCCTGACGAATATTGGCATCCATCACGAGCGCCTGGTATGCATCCGGTGTCGTGAACAGCCAGTAATTACCGTCGGGAAATGGGACATTATCAAACTGTTGCATTTTGGCGACGGCAGTAGAGAGCACGGCACCCGACATTACGTCTGCGGCCACAATAGTACCTGATCCGTGTCCACCGGGGTATAGCGAGGGGATCGTAGTCAGAGTAGACCCACCGAAGACCACCTGCGAGTTAGGCAGTGCGGCGTTGGCGGTGGCGTTGTAGAGCGCGGCGATCTTCAGTTCGATGGCGATACTCATTGCGTATGCCAGCCGGTCTACAATGGCGCTCATACAATGGCGCTCATACCGTCATACTTGATGCGGTCGAGTGCCTTACGTGTGATCTGCACCATCTGCCCGTACTCAGCAGGTGTCAGTGAGACGGATGCAGCATTGGAGAGAGTCTGTGCGCCGATTGACGTACCCTCAGTCAGTGCCGTAGCAGCAACGATATCAGGGAGTGCAGGCAGGTAGACTTTATCGCCCGCGTTTGGTACGGTGAGGTCGGTATTGACGAGGAGGGATTGCTCCAGAACGGCCCTACGACGGAGGTTGAGTTCCATCAGGGCCGCCCATATTTGCGGGATTAGGGACTGTACATTTGTCTGGAGCGTGATGGCTTTTCTAATAAGCTGGTCGGTTGGTAAGGACATTGCTACTCTTCCTCCCCCGATCCGCCAAAGATTTGCATACCGTCGGCCATACCCTTATAGGTGAGTGCCCAAATGATACGCTTGTCCACGTCGTCATATGCCTCTGGCCCTAGCTCCTTGCCTTTCTTGAGGATGTAGGCAACCGGGTCGGCATCGCGTTCGTCTTCCTGGGTGGGGATAGTGGATTTCTTGACCGCCTGTCCCTCCAGCCCTTTCTTTACGGAGCTGTCAATCTGTGGGGTGAGGGCAGTGGCTAGTTTCTCTACGAGGTTGGTTTCGAGGGTGTCACCGAAGACGCCGAGGGCAGCATTAAGTTGTTCGCGTGTGATGAAGCCTTTCTTCAGGGCGTCATCGGCTTGCTGCTTGGCGGCCTTTTCCGCTGCGACGACTAGGAGGGACTCAAGTAGGTCTTTCTGGTCGTTGTCGTCCTGCGGGGGAATGAAGTCGGTCATTTACCGTAACCTTTTCAATTCTTCTTCTACCACCGCAGAGACTTTTCCGGGCGGTATGAGGATGCTAATAATCGCGTCAACTACCAGCGGGTTGGCTAGAAGTGCGCTAATTTTGGGGTCGATTTTTTGGGGTATATATCCACGCGCTTTGGCTATACGCATTGTGGCCTGAGGATTAATGGGGTAGGCGGTGACTGTGGCCTCTAGTATGGGGTTGACTGAGCCGGGTTTAACGAAGTGGCGCCCACCATCAGGAAGGACATCCCATTCATTTGGCATACCGATCCATGAGAAGGATGAGACCGCGCCCTTACTGATGCCACGTAGCACGTCCTTGTCATAGATGTTGACTAGCCCGTACCAACCACTACCGCCGTCATAGTGCCGAAAGTCTATGGGTGGGTGCTTGGGATTGTTCTCGTCCTGTAGCACCTGTCCGTTACGCACCAACCTGGCCTTGTGCATGAACCCAATAGGCAAGGTCTTTGTGCCGTGCTCTATGGAGACGGGAGCACCACGCTTCATATACCCTGTCAAGCCCTCACCCGAAAAAGCCTCCGGTTCTAGGATGTCCCTCTCTATATCCTTATCCGGTGTGCTAATGAAGCCCTCCGCATCCAGCGTGCCATCTGCCTTAACGGAGTACTTCATTATTTCCAGGTTAAGAGACTTGCCCATTGGTACGGCGATAACCGGGCTGCCCCTTATCCCGCGCAAGGCATATGCAGCGGCCTCCTCCACAGATGCGAATTTAGTTGCGCTCAATGTTTACCACCCTACTTGCCACTCATTCTCTGATGCGGCCTTCTGACTCGGCGGGGTATAACAGCCGTGGGATTTGGCGTAGGACTTGATACACCCCAAATTAGGAGACCCATGCCCGCTCATTGCCAGAGTAAATGCGGACTTGACGTGGGCGCAACCGGGGCCAAGTGGATAAGACTACGGCGCTCCGGGTTCTTTCTTCTTCCACCCAAGCACCTTCTCAACATATAATTCCGACATTTACTTTATTTCCGTTCCTGTAAGTCGCTCATTGCTGTCCTATTTGGCGTGCCATCTGACTGGATGCGCCTCGGTTATGTCCATTAGTAGACGGTTGACCCTGTTCCGGGCCGGGGTTGGGGGCACTGGAGCGTACACGTATTGCCGCTGTACCCTCTGGCCCTGTTTCGCTGACTCCTGTCGACTGCCTCTCCACTGCCAACATCTCCTCTGCCATATCTCTCAGCATATCCACCGGCACCCATGAGTTACCCGTGAAGATGATCGCCTCGTCACCGCCTAACACACTGGTCAAACCCTTCCTGTTGCGTATCTCGTTGGGTTTAAGGATGCCAAGCTTCTGGTAGTTGGTGTCGATCTGGCTCATGAGGAAGTCATCCCGGCTGTCTATCTCCTCCGCATAGAACTCCATGTCTTCGTAGTGGAGCACATCCCATGCCAACCGCCGCGTAAAGGTCTGCGTGATCTCATCCAGCACTGGCTCTACACCACGTTTCTTAAAGGTAAAGCTGAGGTTATATCCATTTGACCTGTTGATATCCTGGCTCTCACCCAACTCATTCATGGTCACACCTAAAATACCCATTTGCTTCATGCGGAACTCTTTTAGCAGCTCGGTTGCTTCCAGGTCTTTGAGGTGGTAGCCAAACGGTATCCACTTGCTACCAGCGCCCTTACTGCCGGTCATCATGATACGGTTGCCTGCCCGTCCCTGCGCGTTCCAGTTGTCGATAGCCAGGCGCAATTCAGGCTCAGTCACGTCCCCCAGGTCAAAGACGCCGAATGGGATGTTGCTGTCCGTGAACCGCTCTGAGATGAACTGGATCATGAGGTCTTCGAGTAGGGCTGACGTAAATAGCTGGACAATGCGACTATGCGGGTATACTGACTCGCTGATTGGATTGAGGGAGAAGAACATGACCTCCTCTGGCTTCCAACCATGCATGTTCGCCCCCATTGCCCCTGGATTGACACCGCCATTCTGCCAGCCTGATGCATTCGAGATACTAGGCTGCCCGGTCGCGCCCATAGTGGAGCCTTGTGGGAACTCATACATTGACCCACCGCCGCCGCCACGTTCCAGGATCGGGGTGCCGCGGGCGGATAACATGTCGTACCCCCGCGTATACCCGTGCTCATCGAAGTCGATACGCAGACGGGCGCTGTCCATTACCCACATGTCCACTGGCCGCAGCAGGTTCCCAGTTGGCACTAGCTCCACCGCCCCATACCCAAAGGTCACTATGTCTCGTATCAGGGTCAGGATGAATTGCCGCCAGGACTGATTAACATTGGGCCGGTTCATAATGCGCTTGACTACATTGGCCTGCTGCTTGGGAACGGGCTTGGACGGGTCGATGTTGCGCACGTCTATCTTGACCCCACCAGCAAAGTCGAGTATGGCATTCACACACGCAGCGGCAGTCGGCGTCCTCAGCACGACCTCTCTCATGCGCTGCCGAGAAATAAGACCGGATGCATCACCGCTTGTTTGCTCAGGATACGGCTGCCCCCAAATTGGGCTGACACCAAGGGCATACCCGGACATGGTGCCACGAGCCTCGCGCTTTGGGGTGGGGAGAGGCTGGACAACGTTCCTTATAGCTTTGGTGAGTCTGTTGTCGGGCATGAAGACCTAAAAGTGGGTAATTGGGCGTAAAGTTGGCAAATCTGCGTCTAAATCGGCAAAAGGGTCATAATTGGCGGGAATTGGGTTGGTTTCGGGCGGTTTTGGCGAGAATGGTGGTCTTTCGGGCGGAATTTGCCGCCAATCGCGCAATCCGCCGAGGAAGAAGCCGGTATATGAGGGTTGGTTGGCTAATTCTGCGGCCAGCGAGAGGGACATTACGTAGTCGTCGTGCCCGGTCTTGGCCTCCATGCGAACTACCTTAGTCGGGGTGATGTTGTACTGGAAGAAGCGCATTTCGTCTATGAGTTCTCTATTATAAGGGATGGCGAGTCTGTGTTCGTTGAGCATTCGCACAAGGCCGTGAACGATATTGTACTTGGCCTCCGTACCACCAAACTTGTACCCCTCTGCTCCAATGTCACGTAGGTCTTCGACAACACTTTCTCCGAGGGAGGTTGCGTCAACGAGAGTTCGAGCACTACTATATGATCGGTAGTTTTGCCGGATAATGCTCTTATATGCAGCATAACCTCGGCGTTGCATTCGGTCATGACGCACCTGCACATTCAATAGCGGGTCTGAGGTGTCCAGTATGGTCGCCACAAAGAAATCCCTCATGTTCGCCAAGTCTACTCCCTGGACGTACCTGTTGCCCTCCACTGGCGCGACCGGATATAGAATGGCCCCAGCATCCGTTTGGTGTGGATAGCTACTATAGGCCCACTTGATGTCCGCTGAGTTGAATACGGCGAGGTCACTATCAGCACGCTCTGCCAGGTATTCCGTTCGCCAGAGTAGACTGCTCTCACCGACCCTATCTCGGACGGAATAGAGCATGTCTCTGTTTGCATACGGGTTGTCAAAGCTAGTGAAGTGTAGATATGCTGACCTGCCGGATGTGCCGTTCTCCGCAGCGATAGCACCGTCGTTGAAGTCGCCCTGTCCAAATGGGGTGCTAACTCGTATGATCCCCGTGTGCTCCATACCCGACGTGACCGTGAACATCGGCTCAATCGTGTTGGTGTGGATGCCGTCCTTAAAGTACGCTGCCTCATCTTCTATAAGCAGGTGTACAGGTTTACCACGGAGATACTTAGGAGAATTGGCTCCCCGACCGTGGACGTGTGACCCGTTAAGGAGTTGTATATGGGGGAAGGGGAAGTCGATGGGCTTACGCTTGAGCATAACTCTAAGCGGGCCTTCAAACTGACGGGCGACTTCATCGTATATGATCCTGGCCTGATCGAGAGAGGGCGCGACGATGTAGACGTGACGGTTTGGAAAGTGTAGCGCATACCATGTCACCAGCCATCCGAGTCCAACTGACTTTCCCATTTGCCTCCCTGCCTCAACCACCAGGTCGAATACACCACTCATGAACTTTTCGATAATCGCTACTTGTGCAGCATGTGGCTCTACTGGTGTGCCGTCAGGGAGGCGTAGGAACGTCGTGATGAAGGTTACGGGGTCATTGAATGCGGAGTCGTTAAGTCGGGGGGTTGTTCGCTTAGCCGTTAGTCTTGATCGGGGGCAGACGGGTACTCAGTATTGCCACGCTCCCCGGTATCCGCACGGTCTTGCTCCATTGGTGTACCAAAGATCGACGGCGGCCCACCAGCGAGGTCTAGTCCCTGCATCGAGTCGATCCCAGGAGCACCGGCACTAGGATAACCCTGATTACTAATCACTCCGACATCAACGCCCGGCATACCTGGCATATCCGGCCCATTAGCATCCTGACGCCCTGGAGGAGCACCATACATGGCGTCGAAGCTATCGATCACGTGGAAGCCAGCCGAACTAGCCACCTCTCCACCTGCGCCCATATTGCTATCAGACGCAGCACCCATTTGATTGGCCTGCGGAATTGGGTCGCTGCTTGCCATCCCTGACATGTCCGCCCCATAGAGCCAACCCACTTCATTCGCTGTGTTAAACGGGAGTTGGTCATTGGGAGGATTGGAGCCAAATGATTGTACGCCGCTCATGTCTTCACCGGGCACATCGAAACCCTGTTCAAATCCAGCACTATCCGGCCCTGGTAATTGGTCAGTCATTTTCTTCCTTTATTTGTTGGTTGTTAGGCGGGATATTGACTTTACTTAGTCGGTATTCCAAACATCCTAGCAATATCGTTAGGGCTAATCGTTGCAGGGTCTCGTCCTCTATCGGCTTTAGGTACAGCACCGACCCTATTGAGGTATTGATAGACGAAATCCGAGCAATCCATTTGACTCGGAATACCCGGCACATGAGGAAGCCCAACAATTTTAAGCGCATCCGCCGCAATATCAAGCCAGCCATATTCTCGTCTCTCCAGTGGTCGTGCAGCAAACTGGGTTGCCCATAGTAGTCCGTGTTCTATTTCAGACGACGGGATATGCTTGAGCGAAACGAAGACAACCCCCGGCTGAGTTGGCGTGTTATGAATGAGTAGCCCTGCTGTATGCTCGCCAATAGACTTGCCATCGCCAAGATCAATTTCAACATGAACAAACTTGCCATGATCCTTGTCCGCCCATACGATTATCCTGTCCGTCCACTTGCCCACACTGGCAAACAAAATTATATCGCCCCTCATTCCCACTCATCCTTTGACCAGTCCTCTTCACACGTAGCATTGCCGCCGGGCTGGTCTGCTATAAGGCCGCATACGATTGCATGAGCTTCGGCCTTTCTCTTTCCATATAAGTCGCCATACTGCCCGTCCCATTCGATGAGTTTCAGCAGACGGTAGAGCTTATTTAGCAGGTCATTCTCCATCTCTCCTCCTTGTTAATCGGGTGCAAACGCTAAACAAATAATCGGGGGGCCTTTTTACGTGTTATCCCCACTTATGGCCTGAGCACACGACTTCCCACGGCTAGCCTTGATGAGCAGCGGCGGTGCCTAGACCCACTCACCAGAGGGAAATAGTAGGGCAGTGACTCAAACAGAACTCCTGAGCGCGACTCCGTTTCTTTCTGTTCCAGTATGGCCCCATTCCTCGCCGGGTCTTAACGGAGGATAGCGAGGGTCTGCCGATTTCATTACCTGTTGCTCTGCTCTGAGCTAATGGTTCCCTTTAGCCACGCCATATAGTCATAAACATTAGACCTGTATGAGCAGCGCACCGTAGAGTTCGCTACGCCCCGACCACAGGAGTTTGAAATAATCGAGAGGGCCATTTTTACGTGTTATCCTCTCCCTTAATGGTCTCACGATTTCTAGGTGGTGGGAGTCGAACCCGTCCGGTCTCCTATGAAGTCCAAGTCACGGAGTATTCAGTGAGATGGCTACTTGGATGCCTCAGTCACTAGCATTTGCCCGCTCTGCCAACCAAGAAATAGTATGGCTGGACTTTTTAACGTGATGCAGCCACATGTCCACGATCTCCCTTACTGCTAAACTAGGGGAAATAGCTGGCACAGGCAGAGAGGGAGACTGTCTCAACCAGCGACGAGAGGGTATCGCCAGCGAGACG
>WNFN01176983.1_pt1 | contig 50281 bp, 38 predicted proteins | sample 5400161 | NCBI WGS metagenome assembly WNFN01 (sample SAMN13153353, study PRJNA577476) | soil metagenome | isolation source: 80 cm saprolite on Douglas fir-dominated hillslope | place: USA:California | collected 2013-09-17 | reverse complement strand
GAACTTGATGAAACCTGTCGTCATGCCCGCGGTACGTGCGCGCCCATTCGCCGAGAAGGGAAACTTGCCCGTCTTGTACTCGCGCCCGCTCTCGCTGACCTGTGCTTCCGTCAGTCCAACCACCGCGATCTCCGGCCAGGTGTAAACCACGCCCGGCACCGTGCGGTGGTGCGTGTGCGACGACTGTCCCGCAATTACTTCCGCGGCGACGACACCTTCCTCCTCTGCCTTGTGGGCCAGCATGGGGCCAGGCGTGCAGTCACCGATGGCGTACACGTTGGGAAGGTTGGTGCGCTGCTGGTCGTCGACGAGAATTTCGCCGCGCTTGCCGACCTGGAGACCGAGAGTCGCCACGTCCACTCCGAGTGTTGCGGGACGTCGACCGACGGAGACGAGAACGCGGTCTCCCTCGATGCGCTCGGTCGCACCGTCCTTCTCGACGTCCACATAAACGCCGGCGTCGCTTCGGCCGCCGCCCGTCACCTTCGTGCCGGTGCGGATCTCGAGCCCCTGCTTGCGGAACACCTTGTCCGCCTCCTTCACGACGTCCGCATCCATGCCGGGCAGGATGGCGGGCAGGAGCTCGATGACCGTCACCTTGGCACCGAGCCGACGCCACACGCTGCCGAGCTCGAGACCGATGACGCCGCCTCCAATGACGATGAGATGCCGCGGCACTTCCGGAATGAGGAGCGCACCGACGTTCGACAGCACGCGGTCCTCGTCGAACTTCAGGAAGGGCAGCTCGATGGGCGTCGAGCCCGTGGCGATGATGACGTCGCGCGCCTGGTAGCTGGTGACGGCACCGTCGGCGCCAGTGACGTCGACGACGTTTCCGCCGCGCAGCTCACCGCGCCCCTTCGCCCACGTGATCTTGTTCTTGCGGAAGAGAAATTCGATTCCCTTCGTGTTCTGCGCGACGACGTCGGTCTTCCGTTGGAGCATCTGCGCCACGTCGATGCGCAGGTCGTTCAACGCAATGCCATGTGCCGTGGCATCGTGCGCCATGAACTCGTAGTGGTGCGACGACTCGAGGAGCGCCTTGGAGGGAATGCACCCGACGTTCACGCATGTGCCACCGAGCGTCTTGTCCATCTCGACGCAGACGGTGCGGAAGCCGAGTTGAGCGGCACGAATGGCCGCGACGTAACCGCCCGGCCCGCCGCCGAGCACGAGGACATCGAACGTGTTGGAAGAGTCAGCCATTTCGCGAAGAGCAGTCGTCGGCGCTGCGGATCAGTCGACGAGCATCGACGCGGGATCTTCCATCAGCTCTTTCAGCTTGACGAGGAACAGCACGGCCTGCTGCCCGTCGATGACGCGATGGTCGTACGTCAGCGCGACGTACATCATCGGCCGGATTTCCACCTTGCCGTTGATGGCCACCGGACGATCCTGCGTCTTGTGCAAGCCGAGGATCGCGACCTGCGGGAAGTTGATGATCGGTGTAGAGACGAGTGAGCCGAATACACCGCCATTCGTGATGGTGAACGTGCCGCCCGTGAGATCCTCCATCGTCAACTTGCCGTCGCGGGCCCGCTTGGCGACGTCGGCGATGTCGCGCGAGATCTCGAGCATTCCCTTGCGGTCGGCGTCCTTCACGTTCGGCACCACGAGCCCCGCTTCGGACGCGACCGCGATGCCCATGTTCACGTAGTGCTTGTAGACGATCGAGTCGCCGTCGATCTGCGAGTTCACCACGGGAAACGCCTTGAGCGCCATGCACGACGCTTTCACGAAGAACGGCATGAAGCTGAGCTTCACACCGTGCTCCTTTTCGACGCGCTCCTTGAGCCGCTCGCGGACGGCGCTCACGGCAGACATGTCGATCTCGTTGAACGTCGTGAGATGCGCCGTCGAGTGGTGCGACTGAAGCAGATTTTCGGCGATGCGCTTGCGACGCGTCGTCATCTTTTCGCGCGTTTCGCGCGTGCCGTCCATCGGTGCGACGACGCGTGGCGGCTCCGGCGGCCGCGCGGGTGTCGGAGCTGGAGCGGTGGCAGGAGCAGGAGGTGGAGCTGCCGACGCAGTGCCCTGCTCGATGACGTCGGGTTTGCTCACCACGCCACCGCGGCCCGTTCCCTTCACACTTGCGACGTCGATGCCCTGCGCGTCGGCGGTACGTTGTGCGGCGGGTGAGACTTTCGTCGGTGTCGAGGTCTTCGGGGCTGCTGGCTCCTCAGGCGCCGGTGCCTTTGCCTGCGCGCTCGGCTTGGACTCCGCGGTCTTCTCCGCCTTTGGCGCGGCAACCGCTCCGTCACCTTCCTGAAGCTCACCGAGCAGCTCGTCGACCTTGACGACCGCGCCTTCCGGAACTACCTGCTTCGCGAGCACGCCCGCGCTCAGCGCCGGTACTTCCACGGTGATCTTGTCGGTCTCGAGCTCGACGAGCGTATCGCCCGCGGCGACAGCGTCGCCCTCCTTCTTGACCCACCGGGACACTGTTGCCTCGACGATGGACTCGCCGAGTGGAGGAACCTTGATTGCAGTCATGAGCGCGCCGTCTCGGAGCAGAAGCGCGGCGGCGCGGCGCCTTCTATGTCCGCTGTCCGCCGCATAGCATTCGCGAGCAATATAACCGGCGCGCAAACCCATGCGAGGACTCACGATATCTGCGCACGGCGGCCTCGATCAGATCGAATATCGCGAGGATCTGCCCGAGCCCGTGCTCCATGGTCCGACTGACGTGCTCGTCCGCATTCGCGCGGCCGCGCTCAATCGTCTCGACCTGTTCCAGATTCAAGGTCTTCCCGGCGTGATCATCACGCCACCGTGGATCCTCGGCACCGATGGCGCCGGCATCGTGGAGGAAGTCGGTGCCGACGTGCGCCATGTCGCGCCAGGCGACATGGTCCTCATCAACCCCGGCGTCAGCGATCGCACCTGCGAGTACTGCCTCGACGGCGAGCAGTCACTGTGTCCGCGCTTTCGCATCATCGGTGAGCATCTTCCCGGCTTCATGGCCGAGCGCATCGTGGTTCCGGCGACGAACGTGCTTCCAGTGCCGGCCGACACCGATCCGGCGGAGGCGGCGGCGTTCACGCTCGCGACGCTCACCGCGTACCGCATGTTGGTCAGCCGGGCGAACGTCCGTGCGGGCGAGCGTGTGCTCATCCGGGGCATCGGCGGCGGCGTCGCGCTGGCGTGTCTTCAAATCGCCAAGATGATCGGCGCACACGTCACAGTGACGTCCGGCCACAAGGAGAAGCTCGAGCGCGCACGACAACTCGGCGCCGATGACGTGATCGATCACCGCAATGGGGACGTTGGACGCGAGATCCGCGCGCGGACGAACAAGCGGGGTGTCGATGTCGTCGTGGATACGGTGGGGGAAGCAACGTGGACCCAGTCGCTCGGCGCACTCGGCCGGCGCGGGCGGCTGGTCACCTGCGGCGGGACATCCGGGCCGATGGTGACGACCGACATCCGCAAGCTGTTCTGGAACCAGTGGAGCATCCTGGGCTCCACCATGGGAAACGACGCGGAATTCGATGCTGTCGTCCGACACTTCCGTGCGGGCCGACTGCGTCCGCCGATCGATTCCGTCATCCCGCTGGAACAGGGCCGGTCCGCGTTCGAGCGACTTGCGTCCGGCGAGCAGTTCGGCAAGATAGTGCTCACGGTTGGCAGGTAGCCGGCAGCCTTGCCGGAATTATTTCAAGCATATAGTATTTAGGAATGACGGTTTCTCGCGACAGTGCGGCCTACCAGCTCGTCAGCGGCAGCCCCAAGGGGGCGCATGCCGCGCTTCGCCTCTGGCTGCGGCTGCTCGCGTGCTCCAGCACTGTGGAGGGTGAGGTCAAGCGGCGTCTGCGCGACGAGTTTGATTGCACCTTGCCGCGGTTCGACGTGCTTGCGCAGCTCGATGCCGCATCACGCGAGCATATCGATGGCCTGACGATGAGCGACCTCTCGCGGCGCCTCATGGTGACGAACGGGAATCTGACCGCGTTGGTAGAGCGCCTGACCAAGGAAGGCCTCGTGAGCCGCGCCGCCTCGCCGGCCGATCGGCGCACGCAGATCGTGCGGCTGAGCGCGGAGGGGCGGAAGGCGCTTCATCATATGGCACCGAAGCACGAGGAGTGGATCGGAGCCATGTTCGGCGGTCTCGAGGATGCCGAGCGGGTTCAGCTCTATGAGTTGCTGGGGAAGCTTCGGACATCCGTGCGCGGCGCGCTCGACAATGCCGATTCGGTGAGCTGAGGCGGCGCGCGGCTCGTCGCGGGATGAGCGCACAATTCGATGCGGAGGAGCAGCGGGCAATCCTCGCACAGGTGCATGCCGGCCAGCCGCCGACGTGCCCGCGAGATGCCGCTCCCATGACGACGCGTTCGATTGGTGGCGGCTCCTTCGGCCTCGGGTACGCGCGTCGGCGCGAATGGCTCATCTGTCCCGTGTGCAAGCGAAGCCTGATCTTCGACCGCAAGCGGGGGACGCGGACATGAGGGACAACTGGCGCCTCCTGAGGGGCCGACTAGCTTGTTCCATCGCGTGGCCCGGCTACCCGCTCCTCAGGAAGGCATCGTGAATTTCAGCGACCGTCTGCAATCGAGCTTCGCCCAGGTCTTCGGCGACATCGTGCCGGCGCTGCTGGGTGCGCTCGTCATTCTCTTCGCCGGGTACCTGCTGGCGAAGGTGCTCGAGAAGCTCGTCGAGCGATTCCTGCGGCGCATCCGCCTCAACCGCATGCTCGAGCGCGGCGGGGTGATGCAAGCCGTCGAGCGCTCCGGCTCGCACCTCAATCCGGTGCGGGTGCTCGCGAATCTCGTCTTCTGGCTGGTGATGTTCGCGGTGATCCTCGTGGCCGCGAACGCGCTGGGCCTCGAGTCGCTGGCGAACGTGTTCTCGGAGCTGGTGAGCTACATCCCGAGCGTGATCGCGGCCATCGTGATCATCCTCGTCGGCATCGTGCTCGGCGGCTTCGTGGGCGGCTTGATTGCGGCGTCGGCCGGTGCGCTGCATGGCGGGCGCGCGCTTGCGCGCGTCGGACGAGGCGGTGTGATTCTGCTCGCCATCTTCATGGCGCTGCAAGAGCTCGGTATCGCGACGGACATCGTCACGACCGCGTTCGCCATTCTGTTCGGCGCAATCGCGCTGGCGATGGCACTGTCGTTCGGTCTCGGGAATCGGGATCTCGCGGGGGAAATCACGCGCGAGTGGTACGATCAATACCGGCGAGAGCGCGACGACGCCCTGCGGCGCGAGCGTGAAATCGAGGCGATCGAGGAGGCCGAGATGAACACGGAGTACCCAGAGAGTGCGCCGACGGAGGCCGAGGGGACCGAGTAACACACGACAACTACAGTAGGAAGATCAGTATCCGGTACTCGGCACTCGGTAGCACGTACCCGGATGGACGTGACGGCGGCACCCATCAGTTCATTCGGACTTGCTCCGCGCGTTGGCCACCAACGCGGCGGTTATGACACGCCAAGGGACGCCCAACGAAGACCGCCGTGTACGGGTACACCCGTACAGAGTACCGGATACCGGGTACTGGGGTTCCCTCCGGGTACTGTCGTTGTGCAGTGATTGCGAGCTAGATTGCCGGTGCCGCCAGGGGTATCACGATGCGTCTGCATCGCGATTGAGACAGTCCCTTGGAACCTGATCCGGATCATACCGGCGTAGGGAGCGCGGCGCAGCAGCGGAAATCAATTCAGGAATTCCGTGAGCTGGCCGCCCCGCCGTCGCAATTCGACGACGGCCCATCCGGATCTCGACTGCGTTTCTTGCAGGAGAGATGAGATGGCCATATCCCTCGAGTCGATCGCTGACGCGGACGTCGCCGAGACCTACGGCGATGCCTTTCCGAATTCTCGCAAGGTGTACGTGAGTGGGACGCGCGGCATCCGCGTACCGTTCCGTGAGATACGTCTGTCAGGCGGCGAACCACCTCTTCGCGTGTACGACACCAGCGGTCCGCGGTCGCACGACATTCGTGAGGGACTGCCGGAGCTCCGTGCGGACTGGATCCATTCTCGCGGCGATGTCTCGGAGGTGGCGCGCAGCTATCGCGCTCCGGACGGTGCCGCGCGCGCCGAGATTCCTGCGGCACTCCAGCGCGGCGCGCTTCGCGGAACGTCATGCGTCACGCAGATGCACTACGCGCGTCGCGGCGAGATCACGCCCGAGATGGAGTTCGTCGCGCTGCGCGAAGGATTGCCGGCTACGCTGGTACGCGACGAGGTCGCACGCGGCCGCGCCATCATTCCCGCCAACGTCAATCACCCCGAGCTCGAGCCGATGATCATCGGCCGCGCGTTCAAGGTGAAGGTGAACGCCAACATCGGGAACTCCGCGATTCGCTCGTCCATCGACGACGAGGTCGAGAAGCTGCGCTGGGCCACGCTCTGGGGCGCGGATACGGTGATGGACCTCTCCACCGGACGCGACATTCACGAAACGCGTGAGTGGATCATTCGCAATTCCGCCGTGCCGATCGGCACCGTGCCCATCTACCAGGCGCTCGTGGATTATTTCACCGTGCATGCCGGCGTGCTGCTCCGCTACGTGCCGATGACGGCCAACCGGATGACCGGGATCGTGTCGCGCGGCGGCTCGATCATCGCCAAGTGGTGTCTCTCGCATCACAAGGAAAGCTTCCTCTACACGCACTTCCGCGAGATCTGCGAGATCATGCGCGCCTACGACGTCTCGTTCTCGCTCGGCGACGGCCTCCGGCCTGGCTCGATCTACGATGCCAACGACGAGGCGCAGTTTGCAGAGTTGCGAACGCAGGGCGAGCTCAATCGCATTGCGTGGGAGTTCGACGTTCAGACCATGAACGAGGGACCGGGCCACGTCCCGATGCATCTGATCCAGGAGAACATGGACAAGCAGCTCGAGTGGTGTCAGGAGGCGCCATTCTACACGCTCGGGCCACTCACGACGGACATCGCGCCGGGCTACGACCACATCACGAGCGCCATCGGTGCGGCACAGATCGGCTGGTATGGTACGGCCATGCTGTGCTACGTCACACCCAAAGAGCATCTCGGTCTGCCGAACCGCGACGACGTGAAGGTCGGCGTGATCGCGTACAGAATTGCGGCGCACGCGGCGGACATCGCGAAAGGCCATCCGCGTGCGCGCGAGTGGGACGACGCACTGTCCAAGGCGCGCTTCGAGTTCCGTTGGCGAGATCAGTTCAACCTCGCGCTCGATCCGGTCACCGCGCTGGCGTATCACGACGAAACGTTGCCCGCCGACGGCGCGAAGGTCGCGCACTTCTGCTCGATGTGCGGTCCGAAGTTCTGTTCCATGAAGATCACACAGGACGTGCGCGACTATGCCGCGTCCATCGAAGCAGGCATGCGCGAGAAGTCCGAGGAGTTTCGCGCCACGGGTGGCGAGATCTACGTGACTGCGGATGTCGCGGAACTGACGGGCGTGGAGAGTTGAGTCGATGACTGCGTCCAATTTCAGCAACGCAGGCGCGGGATCGTCCGCCGAGATCGCCTCCGCACTGGCGTGCGTCCGCGCCGAGAGCCCGCTGGTGCAAAACATCACCAACTACGTGGTGATGAACACCACGGCCAATGCGCTGCTGGCCGTCGGTGCGTCGCCGGCCATGGTGCACGCGGTGGAAGAGGTCGAGGACTTCGTCTCGATCTCGCGCGCGCTCGTGATCAACATCGGAACGCTGTCACCCAGATGGGTGGAGGCCATGCGCCTCGCCGCGTTGCGCGCGCGTGCGCGAGCGATCCCATGGGTACTCGATCCGGTCGGCGTCGGCGCCACCGCGTACCGCACGCAGGTCGGGGCCGAGTTGGCGCGGATGTCGCCGGCAGTCATTCGAGGGAATGCGTCCGAGATCATGGTGCTCGCGGGCTCCGTTGGCGCTGCCGGCAAGGGTGTGGACAGCACGCAATCGACCGACGACGCGCTGGGTCCTGCGCGCGCGCTCGCGCGCGAAACGGGCGCCATCGTGGCAATGACCGGCGTAGTGGACTACGTCACCGATGGAACGCGTGTGGCGGCCGTACGAAACGGACACCCGATGATGGCCCGTGTCACGGGGCTCGGCTGCACGGCGTCAGCGCTCGTCGGCGCGTTCGTCGCCGTGCACGATGACGCACTCTCCGGCGCGGCAGGCGCGCTGACCGTACTCGGTGTCGCCGGCGAGCTCGCTGCCGCGCGCTCGGCAGGACCCGGCTCTTTGCAGATGCACCTGCTCGACACGCTCTACGCGATGGACGAGCGGACACTCGAGCAGCACGCGCATGTGAGCTACGCGTGATCAACGCGCGCGGCTCTCTCGATCTGAGCGTCTATCTTGTCATCGGACCCGGGATGACGCTGGGCCGCACCGTGCACGACGTGGTGCTCTCCGCGGTTGCGGGCGGTGTGACGGTAGTACAGCTCCGTTGGAAGGATGGGCCAACCGGCGCATTCGTGGAGATGGCACGCGTGCTCGTCGCGGCGTTGTCGCCTCTCGACGTTCCGCTGCTCGTCAACGATCGAGTCGATGTCGCACTCGCTGCCGGCGCACGCGGCGTGCACGTCGGACAGGACGACATGTCTCCAGCCGACGCCCGGCGACTCCTCGGCCCCGACGCGATCATCGGCCTGTCGATCACCACGCTCGAGGAGGCGCGCGCCATGAACCCGGCGATCGTGGACTACGCGGGCATCGGACCTGTGTTTCCCACACCGTCGAAGCTTGATGCCGCCGCGCCACTCGGCCTCGCCGGCGTGCGCGACGTTCGTGCGGCGATCATGACACCGGCCGTCGCCATCGGCGGAATCACCTGCGACAACGCGAGTGAGGTGATGACCACCGGCGTCGACGGCGTCGCCGTGATCTCCGCCGTGTGCGGGGCAGACGATCCACGCGGCGCGGCTGAGCGCCTGACTGCATCACTCGGCGGGGTGCGACGTCGAACTCCCGCGACGGCGGGATGAGCACCACGCTGAACGTTCTGAGCATCGCCGGCTCGGATCCGAGCGGCGGAGCGGGCATACAGGCTGACCTCAGGACCTTCGCCGCGCTTGGCGCCTACGGATGCACAGTCGTCACCGCACTCACGGCGCAGAATACGATCGGCGTGTCATCGGTTTTCTCTGTCCCCGCTTCGGTCATCGGCGCACAGCTGGAGGCCGTCGCCTCCGACGTTTCGATTGCCGCGGTGAAGATCGGCATGCTCGGCTCCGCGGCCGCCGTGCGCGCGGTGGTCGAACACCTGTGGAGTCATCCGTATCCCTTCGTCGTGCTGGATCCCGTCCTGCGTGCGAGCACGGGTGCCACGCTGCTGGACGAGGATGCCGTGCGCCTCGTGCGAGACGAGCTGCTGCCATTGGTCACCGTCGTAACGCCGAACGCTTTCGAGGCCGGCGTGTTCGCTCAGGTCGCGACGCCGACGTCGCTCGCCGCTGCGCACGATGCCGCCTCACATCTTCGAGCGTACGACGCACGCGCCGTACTCGTGACCGGCATTCAGGACGGTGAAGACGTCGTGGACGTGCTGCATACGTCGACTGGCATCTTCGAGCACCGTGCGACGAGTGCGGACGCGACCACCACGCATGGCACGGGATGTACGCTCTCGTCCGCGATCACGGTGCTGTTGGCGCGCGGGTACGAGCTGAACGACGCGTGCGCGCACGCCCAGCGATTCGTCGCCGATGCCATCACGCATGGCAGCGAGCTCGCGGTTGGTCACGGAGCGGGACCGGTGCATCAACTGGCTGCCATGTGGACGTGCGGCCCGGGTGGAGAGGTCCGTCGAGCATGACCTGAACTGCCGAATTACCACAGAGGACACAGAGGCACAGAGAACGGCGGAGAGGCTCGTCGTTTTCGTTGTTCTCTGTGATCTCTGTGCGCTCTGTGGTAAATGGCCGTTCTGTTTCTGTGGTAAGCGCCCGTTCTTTATTGAATGCTCTTCACACAGCGAGCGACCTTGGATTCGGTGTCAGCGAAGCGGCGGCGTACTCGCGGGCGGCCGACGGTGATGGGTCGCTTGCTCGTATGCGTACGCGATGCCGATGAGCGTCGGCTCGGACCATGCTCGTCCCAACAACTGAAGGCCCGCGGGAAGCACGCCACGAGTGTAGCCCATGGGGACGGTGATCGCAGGGAATCCGGTGCTCGGTGAGAAGAGCTGGCTGTTATCGCCGTGCGGCGTGTTCAGGTCACCGATGAGCCGCGGCGGATTGCTCCACGTTGGATATGCCAGCGCGTCCAGATGCAGCGAATCCATCAACGCCATGACAGAGGTTCGCAGCCACGCGCGAAACTGATCGCGGCTCGCGCAGCCGGGGTTGCGTGCCGGTGGAAGAGACTCCGCCTGCGCGGCCTCGAGCCTCATTTGTATCGTCGGATGAAAGCGGCGCGACGCGATCACCTCCGTCAACGAATGCACGGGCGCGCGAGAGCCCTGTCGAGCGAGCCAATCATTGATGTCGAACTTGAACTGGTTGCAGCCGCCTGCCGTCCGTAGCTTCGCGTCGAGATCCGGCACGGCCACTGGATCGACGATGACGGCGCCGCGACGACGCATGTCGTCCAGCGCCGCCGTAAAAACGCGGACAACCTCCGGATCGGTGGACTCGCGGTCGTACGCCTGATGGAGGACGCCGATGCGCGCACCCTTCAACGCATCCGCATTCAGCGCCGCGACGTAACTCTCGGCACGGTGGCCGCGCGACCGCGCCGTCACCGTGTCGGCGGAATCCTCGCCCGCGACGACCTGAAAGATCGCGACCGCATCGGCGACGGTTCGTGCCATGGGCCCGGCGATGTCCGAGGCGAGGTTCAGCGGTGCGACACCATCGCGGCTCGTGAGGCCCATCGTGGACCTGATGCCGACGAGTGCCTGGTGCGCCGAAGGACCGCGAATGGAAGCCGGCGGTTGCGCGATCCAGCGCGTACGGATTCTTTGTGTAGCCCGGAAGGATGGAGCTGACCGTCTCGTATGGCGTGAACGCGAACTCCGCCATGTTCGATTTGGCGAGCACGATCGCACCCGCCTCGCGAATGCGGCGCACCATGAAGGCATCCTGCTGCGGCACCATGCCCGAGAGTGACAACGAGCCTGCGGTCGTCGGTAGATCGCGTGTCTCGAAGTTGTCCTTCACGATCATTGGAATGCAGTGCAGAGGTCCTACAGGGCCACCGCTGGCGAATCGCTTGTCGAGTGAATCGGCCGTGGCGAGCGCCGCCGGATTCACGACGATGAGGGCGTTGATCGCCGGACCGTTCTTGTCGTACGCGGCGATGCGCGCGAGGTAGCCGTTTACAAGCTCGCGGCAGGTGAGCGTTCCGGCCCGCATGGCAGCGTGAATCTCGCTGATGCTGGCCTCAGCGACCTCGAAGGGCACGCGAGGTTTTTGCGGAGCAGGCTGCGCGCTTATGGCGACGGAGCAGACAAGCGCGAGGAAAATCGAAAGAAGTCGAGATGTTCGCATGACACCGATGTACACATGCCGAATCGCTCCCGCAACCTCGCGTGCTCTGCTACTTCTCCGCGAGCGCCTTGCGCACGGCGGGCGCGACGCGCGTGCCGAGCAATTCGATGGCCTGCATGAGCTTTGCGTGAGGGAGCGAAGACGCATTCATCTGGAACGTGAAGCGTGAGACGCCGCCCAACGCCTCGCTATGTCGGACGATCTTCTCCGCGACCTCGTCGGGATCACCGATCAGGAGCGCACCGTAAGGGCCTCGCTGCGCGTCGAACGCAGCCCGTGTGACCGGCGGCCATCCGCGCTCCTTCCCGATATCGGTGACGGCCCGCGCATAGCCCGGAAAGAACTCATCGGCGGCCTGTTGCGTCGTCGCGGCTACATAGCCGAGCGAGTGTACACCAACCTTGAGGCGATCGGGTGGATGCCCCGCACGCGCACCCGCCTCACGGTAAAGATCGACGAGGGGACGGAAACGTCGCGTCTCTCCTCCGATGATGGCGACCATCAACGGCAACCCGAGGACGCCGGCCCGGGCGAACGATTGCGGCGTGCCACCGACCCCCAGCCATATCGGTAGGGGATTCTGCACCGGTCTGGGATAGACACCCTGGCCAGTGAGGGGAGCGCGATGCTTGCCGGACCCAGCCGCAGCGGTGCGGACGAGCCGCATCCGGCTCACTAGCGCCGTAACAGTTCTCAGCTCGGCGGATCCCGTGCGCGTGTTCCAGAGCTTTGCGACAATCGATCTCCTGTCGCAGGGGCGTGCCGAGATCGTGGCGGGACGCGGCTCGTTCATCGAATCCTTTCCGTTGTTCGGCCTCCGGCTCGAGGATTACGACTCGTTGTTCGCCGATGCCGAATACGTCGAGTCCAACCTGATCCGCGGACTCGATTTGTTCGATCAGGTTGCGAAGGCGCACCGATGCGCTGATCGCACGACTGGTGTCGTCATGCGCGGCGGCGAAGCTGTCGATGCCGATCTGCACCTGACCCTCGGTAGAAAAGGGAAGACCATCTGATGGGCAACTGTGACGTCACCCCGCGTTCCGTCACTTCTTTGCGCCCTGCGCCATACGCTCCCGAAGCTCGTCGAGCCAGCCGGTGGCGACTATGATGCGCTGCGCTGCCTCATTACTGTTGCCGATCATCAGAAACGTTTTGCCGTCGCGCGAAACGTCGTAGAACGCGTACGTACCCGTTCCGCGAAAATGATCCGGGAATAAGACCTGGCGGCTCGTGACCGTGAATGTCGGCGTCGTCACGATGCCAGCGGCGATCATCTTCCCTCCCGCTCGGTAATAGAGTGTCTTTCCATCTGGCGCCCACACCGGCTCCCCGCCGCCCTCGAGGGAGATCTGATGCCGGCCGCCGTCTCCGGACATGGCAATGACGTACACCTCGCGCTGTCCCGAATCGTCGCCGTAGTACGCGACCCACCGCCCGTCGGATGAAATGCGCGCGCCGCCTTCGCCCATGGGCGTCACAACGAGTGGACGGGGCTTCCCCGGCGGGTCGCCCTCGGCGACGAAGATGTCGGAGTACCCTCCATTCCGGATCACGGCCCACAGGTTTCCCCTCGGCGCAGGCGCCACGGCGAGAATTTCCTGGTCGCCGCCGAACAGGGTTTCAGGTGTACCGCTGCCGTCCCACCGCTGACGCCTCACGTGAACACCGGCCGAGTCTCGAACCATCCAGACGACTCGTTCCCCGTCGGCCATCCAGGCCGGTGCCGTGCTGTTGCCGCCGCTCGTGAGACGCGTGGTGGTTCGAGTTCTGTCGTTGTACACCCAGATGTCGGACTTGCTGAAGGACGTTCGCTCCGCCATGTGGAACGCGAACCGATCGCTCGTCGGAGAGAACGTCGGCAGCGAGTACGACCGCTTCTCGGACAGCAGCGGGCGAGAGCCACCATCGTGGTCCACGGCGAGCACCTGTCCGTATGCGTCGCCCTGAACGAAGAACAATGTCCCATCCTGTGAGACGGCGTATTCGCTCGCGCCGCCGCTCTTGATGAAGACGTTGTCGAGCACCGTAACGGCTGGGCCAGTAACGCGCAGACTTCGCGCGTCGAACGGAGCGGCGCTTACTGCGCCATCCAGATGCCCGAACAGGATATGGCCGGTCGCGACGTACCGAGGGTTCCGCCCGGCGATACCGAGCCGAACGATCTTCCGGTCGTCGAGGCGAACCACGGCGAGTTGAGCGTTTGCCTGATCGCCTGCCGTCACGATGTCGAACAGGGCCGACTTTCCGTCCGGGAGCAAGAAGGGCCAGACGAACGTCTCGGACTTGCTGCTGTCTGGTGACACGACGAGCGCCGGGCTGCCGCCGCCGCCGTTGACACGCCACAGCGAGCCGCGCCAGGTGAAGACGATCACGTCGCCATCGCCCCACGCGAACGCCAGCGCGGAATCCGCGACCGTGACCGCCGGGCCGCCGGAGAGCGGAACCTTCACAAGATGGTTGTTCTGCACGAAGCCGATCCACTTGCCATCGGGCGAGAACTTGGTCTGTCTGGCGGTCTCCGTGCCTGGAATCGGAGTGACGCGGAGGTCGTTCAGATTTCTGAGGTACAACTGCTCCGTTGCCTCGCCGCCCGGGTACACGATCGACGAGCCGTCCGGCGAGATGGCGAAGTTCTGTCCCCATTCTTCCGGACGGATGCGCGCCGAGTCGGGCACCACGATCGTGAAGCGCGTTCTCTTCACCGGCGGCGTGATCGACCGCGACGCGGTAGAGATCCAGCCGGCCAGGGCAAGAGTCGCGAGCAGAGACGCCGCGAGTACGGGCGCGGACACGCGACGTCGTGCCGTGCGCGCGGCCTCGGCACTGGCAGCAAACGTCGCGCTCGTGTAGCCGGGATTCCCCAGTGCGTCGGCGAATGCCTTCGCGCTCTCGAACCGGTCGGCCGCCAACTTCTCCAGCGATTTCGCAATCGCCGCCGCCACATTCCGCGGCACCGACTTCCGGAATTTCGCCACGTCTGCAGCGGGCTCGGTGATGATCTTCATGATCACCTGCTGCGCCGACGCCCCCGTGTGTGGCGGGTTGCCGGTAAGCATCTCATAGAGCACAGAACCCATCGAGTAGATGTCCGACCGCGCCGTGATCTCCTTCTCCGCGGTGGCTTGCTCGGGACTCATGTAATGCGGCGTGCCGAGACTGAGTCCCGTCTCGGTCATCCGTCCGCCTGCTGCGGCGCTCACCGCCAGCGCGATGCCGAAGTCCATCACCATCGCGCGGCCATCGTGCAGCAGGATGTTCTCCGGCTTGATGTCTCGGTGGATGACGCCATGCCGGTGTGCGTAGTCGAGCGCGTCGGCCACCTCGCGCGCGATGTGCACCGCTTCGTCCACACCGAACTGCGTCTCGCGATTCAGCTTCTCGCGGATCGTCTCGCCCTCGATGTAGGGCATCACGTAAAAGAGAAAACCACTCGCCGTGCCGCTGTCGAAGAGCGGAAGGATGTGCGGATGTTGCAGCGACGCGGTGGTCTTGATCTCTTGCACGAACCGTTCGGCGCCGAGCACGGCGGCGAGCTCCGGCTTGAGCACCTTGAGCGCAACCTTGCGGCCGTGCTTCAGATCCTCGGCGAGATAGACGGTTGCCATCCCGCCCGCGCCGAGCTCCCGCTCGACGCGATAGCGATCGGCGAGAGCGGTGACGAGCGCCGTCGGGGCGTTGCTCATGGACACTTCCTAGGCGCGGCGGAGGCCTTTGCTCGGACGGGTAACGCGAGCAAAGGTGGCGAGAAGGCGGGAAGTCGGTGAAGCAGAACTTGCCATCCGCCGTGGCCGCACGCCAGCGCCCACACCCGGGATCGGTGTGGCTGTGCGGCCATCAGCGTGGTTTCTCCTACGTCACGTCCGCTCTGGAACCGAGGCCATTCATGAAGTGGGCTCTCTGCTTTCTCACACCACTCGCGACACGGTCACGGACGTACGGAGGAAAAGGCGCGGGAAGCTGATCATCGACTCTCGACAGAACACTCTCCGTTGCTTCGACCAGAGCGATCATTTGATCGAACGCGTCGGGTGCGCCGGTGCGAGCGGCAAGCTGACGCCAGTGTTGAGCGGTAATGCGACGAATGTGACGATGGGGGCGCTTACCGCGGAGTGCCATCGCCAACGTGACCTTCTGTTCCGCCAGTTCGTTCGCCCCGCCGCCGACGATGGGCCAGGCAGACAGAACGTCGTACAAGGGGGTCATCACATATCCGTCGCGTCTGAGGAAGATGGAGAAATTTTTGGCGTGGCCGTCAGGCGCGGCAAGCAACCAGAATGCCAACTGGGCCTTGGCAAAGACGAGCGAGTCAAGCGTGGGCTGCTCACCTGCCTGGACGAGGCCCATGCATGCAAGAATACCGGGACCGCCGTCACTCTCGTATTTCCTCCACGCCGGGGTGCCGGTCGCCTGACAGAAGTCCTCCTGTGGAAGCCGCAAGATCCACTCCGGGTCGATACCTGTTGGTGGAATCCGTTCGCGGTCAAATCGCTCCACCACGAGAACCTTCTCCTCGCTCACGGCATCCGCGAACGTTCCGATCTCGGTCCGTGCAACCGGGAGACCCCACTCACCGAGGAGACGCATGCAAAGCCATTCGTTCTCGACGGAATCGCGCATGTTGGAGCGCATGTTCCCGACGAGGCCGAGGGGAAGCTTGAGGATGTGCGTGGTGGGTGTGGCGCCATGGGGCTGATACCATTGCTCGCCAATTCGGGTCAACGCGAACTTTTCCTGCGCTCCGGCGAGTGAGATCCGGAATTGGTGTAAGTAGTCGTAAGTGCCCGCAACGTCTTGCGACGTGACGCCGCGAAGCAGCCGTGCGACGTCGGCGTCGCTGATCGGCTGCGCCTCTATGCGTCGAACATCGCCCGGACTCTCGCCTTCGGGAATGATCTGGACCGCGCCGACGCAGTCGCGTCCAATCGCAGCGAGGAGATCGAAGGCTTGGGTGGATTCGGCACGAAAGCGAGAGCGAATTCGCTCCCGGATGGCAGTGCTGTCGGGAAGGAGGTTGTCGAACCATGCGACGACGCGATCGCCGGTATGCGGTTCATTGCCGGGGACGATGGGTAGTGACAGGGACAGCGGCCGGACGCGGGGCGATCGGAGCCATTCGTCGGTGTATTGGAATACGGGCGTGCCCTGTCGGTTGGCGAACCAGCGGCCGACGCGTTCGCCGTTCATCCATACGTCCAATTCGCGTGCGCGTGGCGGCATTACCACTCGCCTCCGCTCTTTGTCGCAGAAGGACGCTTTGGATCTGCGGGCTCTGTGTCGAGATAGACTCGGGCACCGAGCGCGGTGACGAGCTCGAGCAACTGCTCGAGCGCGACGCTTCCGGGATTCTTTTCGATGGTGCTGATGCGCATCGCGGACACGCCGAGGCGCTCGCCGAGTTGTCGTTGCGTCAGTCCGCGGGACTTCCTCAGCGACCGGAGATAGCTGCGCATTTGTGCGGGGGTCTGAACCCTGTACATGGGATGAGTGGTTGCTAAATCAATTCATTTACTTGCGCGAAGTATACTTGTGGGTTTCGTAGCGGCTTTACGGCTTGCAAAAATCAATCTAAAGACTTACTATGGCGAAGTAAAGCTCAAAGTTTAGCGCTAGCTACCTTCGTAGCCGTACTCAACACGGCCACGGTCCATCGGTCCGGTCCGAATGCACAGCGAGCTCTACAGCTGCCTGCATATGACCTATCTCATTTTAAATCAATAGGTTAGAAACCATGCACAGGCTTGATATTTCCAGTCGAAACTGCTAAATTCACCCATCTGTAATTTCGATGTTTGTCGCCTCAAGCCGATGACCTGTAGATGACCGCACCGAACAACCGCGAACGCATCCTTCCGCGCCTCATCGACGATGAGATTCGCGAATCGTTCATCAATTACTCGATGAGCGTCATCGTCTCTCGCGCGCTGCCGGACGTGCGCGACGGACTAAAGCCGGTGCATCGCCGCGTGTTGTATGCGATGAACGAGCTCGGACTGGTGCCGGGCCGCCCGTACAAGAAATCGGCGACGGTCGTCGGCGACGTGCTGGGCAAGTATCACCCGCACGGCGACCAGAGCGTGTACGACGCGCTCGTGCGCATGGTGCAGGATTTCTCGCTGCGCTATCCGCTGGTGGACGGGCAGGGGAACTTCGGTTCCGTCGAAGGAGATCCGGCGGCAGCCTACCGATACACCGAGTCGCGGCTCACGCCGATCGCGATGGAGCTGCTCTCGGACATCGACAAGAACACCGTCGACTTCGTGCCGAACTTCGACGACCGGCTCTCGGAGCCGAGCGTCATGCCGGCGGGCATTCCGAATCTGATCGTGAATGGGTCGTCCGGCATCGCCGTCGGCATGGCGACGAACATTCCGCCCCACAATCTGCGCGAGACCATCGGCGCGATCATCCACCTCATCGACAACCCCGACTGCACGCCCTCGGACCTGCGGAAGTTCATCAAGGGGCCCGACTTCCCGACGGCTGGCTACATCTACGGCCGCGCGGGCATCAAGGATTATCAGGAGACTGGCCGCGGCCGCATCGTGATGCGTGCGCGTGCGGTGATCGAGGAAAAGGAAAGCTCGAACAAGTCGCAGATCGTCGTCACCGAGATCCCGTATCAGGTCAACAGCGCGAAGCTCATCGAGGACATCGCGGCGCTGGTGCGCGACAAGAAGCTCGACGGCATCAGCGACCTGCGGAACGAGTCGGATCGCGAGGGGCTTCGCATCGTCATCGAGCTGAAGCGCGACGCCATCCCCCGCGTGGTGCTGAACCAGTTGTACAAGCACACGCAGATGCAGACGACGTTCGGCGTCATCATGCTGGCGCTCGTGCCGGATCCGACGACGCGCCGCCTCGTGCCGAAGGTGATGGCATTGAAGGAGGCGCTGGAGCACTACGTCGCGCACCGGCACGAGGTCATCGTGCGGCGCGCGCAGTACGAGCTCGACAAGGCGCTGGAACGCGAGCACATCCTCGAGGGGTTGAAGATCGCGGTCGACAACATCGATGCGGTCATCAAGGTCATTCGCGCCGCGGACGACCCGTCGGTCGCCGGCACGCAGCTCCAGGCGCGCTTCAAGCTGAGCGAGCACCAGGCCGACGCGATCCTGAACATGCGGCTCGCCAAGCTCACCGGCCTCGAGATCGAGAAGCTCGAGGCGGAGCTGCGCGAGGTGCGTGCGTTCATCAGCGAGATGCGCGCGCTCCTCGATTCCCGCGAGAAGCGCATGGCGTTGCTCAAGACGGAGCTCCAGGCGATCAACGCCAAGTACGGCGACGAGCGCCGCTCGGAGATCACGAGCGACGAGGGCGAGTTCACCATCGAAGACCTCATCGCCGACGAGGAGATGGTCGTCACCATCTCGCACTCCGGCTACATCAAGCGCACGGCGGCGTCCACCTACCGGAAGCAGCGGCGTGGCGGCCGCGGGCTGAATGGGCAGCAGCTGCGCGACGAAGACTTCATCGAGCATCTCTTCATTGCGAGCACGCACGAATATCTGCTCGTCTTCACGGGCGACGGCCGGTGCTTCTGGCTCAGGGTGCACGAGATTCCGCAGGCGGGACGCGCGGCCAAGGGCAAGCCGGTGGTGAACCTCATCAACGTGTCCCCCGACACCGCCGTGCAGGCCATCCTGCCCGTGCGCGAGTTCCGCGACGATCAGTTCCTGCTGTTCTCGACCACGCACGGCACAGTCAAGAAGACCGCGCTCTCCGCCTACGCCAATCCGCGCGCGAACGGCATCAAGGCCATCAAGATCGAGGAGGGCGACGAGCTGATGGACGTGCAGATCACCTCCGGCACGAACGACATCGTGCTCGCGACTCGGCACGGGCTGTCCATTCGCTTCCACGAGCAGGACGTGCGCGAAATGGGACGCGACACCACCGGCGTGAAGGGCATCGAGCTCGGCGCGCGCGACGAGGTGATCGGCATGGTGGTCATCAAGCGCGACGCGACGCTGCTGGTCGTCGCGGAGAAGGGCATCGGCAAGTGCTCGCCAATCGAGGAATACCGGGTGCAGAAGCGGGGCGGCAAGGGCATCATCACGATGCACCGCACCGAGAAGACGGGCGACGCGGTCTCCATCATGGAGGTCCTGCCGGAAGACGAGCTGATGCTCATGACGAAGCAAGGCATCCTCATCCGCATGCCGGTGAAGGGCATTCGCGTGGCGGGCCGCAACACGCAGGGCGTGAAGCTGGTCCAACTGGAGGCGCACGATCTCGTGATGGCGGTCGCACGCGTGGTGCCCGAGGACGATGACGGGACCGAGGGCATCGAGGAAGTCGAGCCAGTGGGTGCGGGGGACGACGCGGAGGAGTAGCAAACCGTCTTTCCGCGCCCTCGTTCCGGCTGTACCTTAGCGGACTGGATGAACCCGCCGCCGAAAAGCAGAACGTGAGCTGGCCCGTCGAGCACGAAGAGCCGCTTCGCCAGACCCTGATCGGGACCACGCTCGAGCTGCCGTCGTCCACGCCGGAGCTCATGGACGCGTTGCGCCACGACCGCCAGGCGCTGGTGCGCGACGCGCTCCTGTGGCAGCGGTGGGTGCGGTATCTCGCCTTGCTGGCAACGACGGTGCTGGCGCTCGCCTTCGGCTCCGGCGACCGTCTGCAACTGCTCCAACCCATCGCCGTCACCGCGCTGGTCTACGTGCTGTGCGTTGCAACCACGGCCGAGATGGTGTGGCGGTCCGATGCGGTCCACGAGTATCGGTTGCCGGCGCTGCTCGTCACCGCCGACATCGTGACGCTCGCCACGCTGATCTACATCAGTGGCCGCCCGTCGGAGATGGGACGCATTCTGGTCGGCGCGCTGCTCGTCGTCCAACTCTCGGTGTTCTACTTCGGCCGTGGACTCGGCACCTACGCCGCGATGCTGGCGGCGTTTGCATACATCGTCAGCACGCGCGTGGCGCCGTCATCCGCCGACCTCGCCTCGCAGCGTCTCCCGCACGTGCTCTTCACGCTCGGTGTCTTCGGGCTCGTGAGCGCGGTGCTGGTGACCGCGTATGGAAATTTCCGCGCACGGATGAATCGCCTGCGTCTCTTCTGCAAGCTCGTGGAGGAAGGTGATCTGACGCCGTCGTTCGCGCCGGGCGACGACAAGCGGCCCGACGACCTTACGCTCCTGGCGCGCAGCTTCGAGGCCATGCGGTCGCGCCTCGCGGAACAGATCGGCACGGATCCCCTCACGGGATGCCTGAACCGCCGCGCACTCGAGACGCGGCTGCGCGTGGAGTGGCGCCAGGCGAAGCGCCGCTCCTCGACGGTGGCGGTGCTCTGCATCGATCTCGACCACTTCAAGCTGATCAATGACTCCCGCGGCCATCCCTTCGGCGACGTCGTGCTCCAGGAGCTGGCCGGCATCATGAAGGTGACCGCGCGCGACACGGACGCCGTCGCGCGTCTCGGCGGCGACGAGTTCGTGATCGTGCTGCCGGACACCGGGTGGCAGGGAGCGCTTACATTCGCGGAACGTTTGCGGCGAAAGGTGGACGACTTCGATTTCGGCGCCAGCGCGGGCGCCATGCGCCTTACCATTTCCGTCGGTGTCGCGCTCGCGCGCGGCACCGATCCTATTTCACCCGAGATGCTGCTGCAGGAAGCCGACCGGTCGCTGTACAAGGCGAAGAGCGGCGGGCGCAATCGCATCTTTGCCTGAGTCCGAGCCGGTGACCGATCTCATTACCCTGTACGACCTCGAATCCGCGGCGGCGCGCATCGCGTCCGTCGCCGTGCGCACGCCCACGCTCCCAGCCGACGAGTTGAGCGAGCGAATCGGCACGCCCGTGTTCATCAAGCCCGAGATGCTCCAGCGCGGCGGTGCGTTCAAGTTCCGTGGCGCCTACAACTTTCTCGCGCAACTGACGCCCGGCGAGCGAGCCCGCGGCGTGATCGCACCGTCCTCGGGCAATCACGCGCAGGCCGTCGCACTTGCCGCGAAGCTGTTCGGGTGCAATGCAGTGGTCGTCATGCCGACCACGGTGACGGCCGCCAAGCGGGGCGGTGCTGAACGGTTGGGCGCGCGCGTCGTGCTGGCTGGGACGACGACGCAGGACCGTTACGAGCGAGCGCTCGAGCTGGTGGAGGCGGAAGGGCTCACGCTCGTGCCGCCGTACGATCACCCATGGATCATCGCGGGACAGGGGACGGCGGGCTTGGAGATCGTGGAGGACGTCCCTGACGTCGGCACCGTCCTTGTTCCCGTTGGCGGAGGCGGGCTGGCTGCGGGCGTCGCGACGGCAATCAAGTTGCGGGCGCCCCGCGCGCGAGTCATTGCCGTAGAGCCTGCGAATGCTCCAAAATTGTCCCGGGCTCGGGACGCGGGGCAGCCGGTCCGCATCGCGTCTTCCGGGGGACTGGCGGACGGGCTGCTGGCGGTCGAGGTTGGCAGCGTCACCTTCGCACACCACCAGTTGCACGTGGACGACGTGGTGCGTGTGGAAGACAGCGCCCTCCGCGGCGCGATGCGCTTCCTGCTCGATCGTATGAAACTCGTCGCCGAGCCGAGCGGGGCGATCACCATCGCGGCGCTGCTGGAAGGAATTGCCACACCAGTGGGCAAGACGGTCGCCGTGTTGAGCGGCGGAAACATCGAGTGGGACGGACTCGCCTCACTCCTCCCGGATAGGCTCTCATGAATCGCTGCCCGACCTGTGGCACTCAGTACGCCAACGACGCGCGCTTCTGCACCAAGGACGGCACCAAGCTGATCCCGATGCCGGGGAGCGCTGGTCCGATCGCGACGAGCGACAGCGGGCGCGGAACGGCGGTCGGACGGCCCGAGCAGCCGAAACCCGCGACGCCGACGAACCTCGTGGACAAGGTGTTGGACGGACGCTACCTCATCGTGCGCAAGATCGGTGAGGGCGGGATGTCGTTCGTCTACCTTGCCAACGACACGGCCACGAAAGACCGCTACGCCATCAAGGTGCTCTCCGCGGCGCTCTCCGCCGACCAGAACGCCATGCAGCGCCTGAAGCGCGAAGCGAGCCTGGGCATGCGTCTGGCGCATCCGAACGTGTGCCACATCATCCGCATGGGCGAGACGCAGGATGGTCTCGTGTACGTGGTCATGCCATTCGTCGAGGGGGAGATCCTCTCCGACCGCAACAATCGGCGGGGCACGCTGTCGGTGGACGAAGTCTCGAAATTCGTAACGGACATCGCCTCCGGACTGCACGTGGCGCACGAGCTGAAGATCGTCCATCGCGATCTGAAGCCGGAGAACGTCATGATCTGCCGTAACGAGGATGGCACCGAGCGCGCGGTGGTGATGGACTTCGGTTTGGCGAAGGAACGTCGCGCCGATGCGGAGCTCCAGAAGCTCACGGCAACGGGCATCATCCTGGGGACGCCGGAGTTCATGAGCCCCGAGCAGCTACGCGGCAAGCCGCTGGACGCACGCACCGACGTGTACTCGCTCGCCCTTATGACGTATGAGATGCTGACCGGCAAGCTGCCCTTTACCGGGCGCACGCAGCAGGAGATGATGATTGCCCGTCTGCGGAGCGAGCCGGTTCCGTTGCGGCAGGCTCGCCCTGAGCTGGATTTGCCCGAAGCCATCGAGAAGGTGCTTGGCAAGGCCATGCAGCGGAATCCTGACGACCGATATTCGACAGCGCCGGAGTTTGCGGCGGCGCTCGCGGTGGCTTCCGACCGCAAGACAGAAAAGAGCGGAATCGGTCGGCTGTTCGGGCGCTAAGGGGCCTCGGAATTACACCGAAGGCTGAGCAAACCATGCCCTGAAAAAAGCTGAGCCCTGACCGACGAGCTGACGCATCATTCGCTCGTGGGGGAGGAGCTGTCGGAGTCTGTCTAGCTGGCGAGCCTGGAGCAATACGAGCCGTACGACAGATACAAGTTTTAGAAAGAGTCCCCGCAACACCGAAGAGCAACAACGTAGAAACGTGATGAGTGGGCCACAGAGAGCACAGAGCGCACAGAGGTAACAGCGTTGCCTTTTGTTGCTTGTTGCAACACTGTCGTTCTCGGTGTTCTCTGTGCTCTCTGTGGTAATGAGCAGTACCCGTAGTGAGCACGTGGCGGAGATGACGATGCGCACTCGCGTCGCCCGCGACTTGAGATAGCTTCCGGCATGCGCATTCGCTTTCGTGCCGCATGCCTCTGCGCCGTCGCCCTCACGAGCGCGGCCCGCGCACAAACACCTCGCATTGCCGCGTCGCCCACGTATCAACCGGGCATCGACGCGCTCGACTATGACATCACCCTCGAACTGCCCGACACGGGCGCCTACATCCACGGCGATGTCGTGGTGACGCTGCGGCGCTCCCCCGGTCTGAAGCGAGTACGCCTCGACCTCGTTGATGGCCTTACGGTGCGTACGGTCGACGTGAACGGCGCTCGTGTTACCGCGCAGCACCAGGGCAGCAAGATAGATATCCCGCTCGACATCGCCGGCGACAGCGCACAAGTCCGCGTGATCTACGAAGGCGCGGTGACCGACGGTCTCGTCGTGCAGAAGGACGCACGCGGCCGATGGACCTGGTTCGGCGACAACTGGCCCGACCGCGCGCGCCAGTGGCTTCCCACGATCGATCACCCAAGCGACAAGGCAACCGTCTCGTGGCATGTCATCGCCGCTCCGTCGGAGACCGTCGTCGCGAACGGCGCGCTCGTGTCCGCGAAACCGGTACGCATTCGGGGCGCGCAACGAAAGGAAACGAGCTGGCGCGAGTCACGGCCCATCGCCACGTACCTCATGGTGATCGCGGTAGGGCCGCTCGATCGCTACGACGTCCGCGAGCCCGACTGCCACTACGGCGACGCGGGACAATGCGTGAGACAGCAGGTCTACGTGCTGCCGGAAAATCGCCACTGGCTGCCGGGTGTCTTCAGCTCTGTCGGGCCCATCGTGTCACTGTTCGAGCGGCTCGTCGGGCCGTTCCCGTACGAGAAGCTGTCGCACCTGCAATCGTCCACGCGATACGGCGGCATGGAGAACGCGAGCGCCATCTTCTACGACGGCAGGCTGTTTCCAGAGGAGAAGGTCACCGATGCGTTGATCGCGCACGAGACAGCACACCAGTGGTTCGGTGATGCGGTGACGGAGCGCGAATGGGGACATCTGTGGTTGTCGGAGGGCTTCGCGACGTATTTCGCGGCGCTGTGGACGCAGCACGTGCGGGGCGACGCGGCGTTTCGAGCCGACATGGACAGGATTCGTGAACAGATCCTGCATGATTCGGTGGTGGCGCAACGGCCAGTCATCGACACTGCGGAGCGCGATTACATGCGGCTCCTCAACACCAACAGCTATCAGAAGGGCGGTTACGTCCTGTACATGCTGCATCAGCAGATCGGTGACAGCGCGTTCTTCGGCGCGCTGGGATCATACTACGCCACGTACCGTCACGGGACGGCGCTCAGCGACGACCTGCAACGTGAGCTCGAGAAGACATCGGGGAGATCGCTCGCGCAATACTTCGATCAATGGCTGCGCCGGCCAGGTGTCGCCGAACCGAGCATCGGGTGGGCGCGCGACCCATCTACCGGTGAGGTCTCGCTGCTCGTCCTTCAGCAGGATGCTCGTGGGCCGTTCGAACTGCCGCTGCCTCTCATGATCACGCGCGCCGACGGAACGAGTGCGCGGCTCACGGTCATGGTTCCAGCACAGGCACGCGCGATCGTACCGTTGCCCGGGCGGTTCGACGTCCAGCCGCGCGCGATCGGGTTTGATCCGGACAGGCGCCTCCTGGCGCGCATCGCGGCATTGTGATGGGCTTCGTCGCCAGGGCTGCGGCGATCGGCATCGTCGCGGGCACGCTGTGCGCGCCGCTCTCGGCACGCGCGCAGAGCGCCACCACCCTTCCACCCACCCGCGCCGATTTTCTCCTCGAGGAGGGCCGCTGGGCGGAGGCGGAATCCGAGTTCTATCGGCAGTCGGAGCGGGCGCCGAAGGACCCGGTAGCGCGCGCGGCGCTCGGACGCTTCATCGCAATGAAGGGCGCAGTGCGTCCCGGCTCGGTCCTCGTGGAAGAAGCGCGGAAATTCGGGCTCGATCCCCGCGTCGCGCATGAATTGCTGGTAACGATGCGATCGATTCTCGAATGGCGTGCGGCCGGGGCGGAGCTCAAGCGCGACACCACCGTCGCCATCCACGAGTCTCCGGATCCAGCCGTGTTGTTCCGCATGCCGTTGCCCCGTACCAATCACGAGGGCCGCATTCTTGGTTCGGGGAGCGCGAGCGAGATGGTGTGGCACGACGTCGTGGATCGTCCCATCGGACTCGATAGCGTGAACGAGCACGGACATCCGATCGGCTTCGAGATCTTCGAGGTGTTCGCACCATCGGTGGACGTCCGCGAAGGTGAGCTGACGCTCCATGTGAACTCGCGGTCGGCGTTGTCGGCGACGGGTCGCCGGTATCAGGTCCTGCGGTGGACGGACGGCGTGCGCGTGCTGGTGGACGGCCGAGCGATGTCCGTTCGCGAGGCGCTTTCGCACGTCGGGCCGGACTGGTGGCAACTCGATCTCGTGCACGGCGTGCTGGTGGTGCGGTAGGCGACTTGCATCCCCGTCTTGCGCGCGGCCGGCGGGGGCGCCACGTTCGTGTCCCACCGGTATACCATATTGGTCTCAACGAGGCCCCCATGCTCCGTCGCTCCATGGCGCTCACACTCGTCCTCGCCGTCACGGCACACGGACAAGGCACGCGACTGCTGCGCCAGCCGACCATCAGCGGCAACACCATCGCCTTCGCCTACGCGGGCGACCTGTGGGTGACGTCGCGCGCGGGAGGCGCCGCCCGACGGCTCACGTCCACACCGGAGGTCGAGTCCGAGCCGCGACTCTCGCCGGATGGCAGCACCGTCGCATTCAGCCGCACCGCCTCGGGCAATACCGACGTCTACGTCGTTCCCACGGCGGGTGGCGAGCCGCGCCGGCTCACCTGGCACCCGGGACTGGACCGCGTGCGCGGATGGACACGAGACGGCAAGCGCGTCGTCTTCGCCTCCGACCGCGCGAGCATGCCGCAGTCGGCATACCTCCAACTGTGGACCGTGGCCGCGGACGGCGGTGTCGAAGAGCCGATGTCGCTGCCGCGCGCGTTCGCCGGCACGTTCTCGCCCGACGGACGCCGCTTCGCGTACGAGGAGATCTCGACCGCATTCATCCCCGACTGGGTCGAGACGAGCCTGTGGCGCCACTATCGCGGTGGACGCACGCAGCCGGTGCGCATCGTCGATCTCGCCAACCACACGGTGGAGAAGCTGCCGTGGCGCGACAGCAACGACCGCAACGCGATGTGGGTAGGCAACACGATCTACTTCCTCTCGGATCGCGCCTACACCACGAACCTCTTCGCCTACGACCTCGGCACGAAAGCCGTTCGGCAGATCACGCGTCACGACGACTTCGACGTCATGAACGCGTCCGCCGACGGCGACGCCATCGTCTACGAGCAGGCGGGCTACGTGCATCTGCTCGATCTGAAGACCGGCGCAACGCGCCAGCTCGCAGTCGACGTCGTCGGCGACTTTCCGTGGGCACGTCCGCAGTTCAAGCGTGTGGCGACGATGATCCGCGATGCTGCCCTGTCGCCGACCGGCGTGCGCGCGGCGTTCGAGGCGCGCGGCGACATCTTCACCGTCCCCACCGAGAAGGGTGATTCACGCAACCTGACGCAGACGTCGTCGGCGCACGAGCACAATCCTGCGTGGTCGCCCGATGGATCGCAGATCGCGTGGCTGAGCGATGCCGGCGGCGAGCATCAACTCATGATCGGCGATCAGCTCGGTCTCACGAAACCGCGCAGCGTGGCGCTGCCGGGCGGCGGGACGGCGTACTTCAACGAGCTGCGATGGTCGCCTGGTGGGAAGCAGCTGTCCGTCGCGGACAACCATCTCAATCTCTGGCTGGTCGACCCCGCCGGACGTACGGTGAAAATCGACGCCGACGGATTCAGCACGCCGGGCCGCTCGTTCGACGCGGTGTGGTCGCCGGACTCGCGCTGGATCGCGTACACGAAGAGCCTCGAGAACCATCTGCGCGCGGTATTCCTCTACAACGTCGCGGATGCGAAGGCGTATCAGATCACCGACGGGCTGGCAGACGCCGTGTCACCCGCGTTCGACGTGAGCGGGAAGTACCTCTACTTCCTCGCCAGTACGGATTACGGGCCTCGCACCGGCTGGCTGGAGATGAGCGCGGTCGATCGGCCCGTGCGCCGCGCGATCTACGTCGCCGTGTTGAGCTCGACCGAGCCGTCTCCGTTGCTTCCGGAGGCCGGCGACGAGCCGCTTCTCCCTGCGGCGAAGCCGCGGGCGGATTCCACTGTTCGCGTAGATGTCGCCGGCATCGGGCAACGCATTCTCAGTCTCAGCGTTCCGGCGGGTGACTACGCGACGCTCATCGCAGGACCGAGCGGCTCCTTCTTTTATACCGAACCGATGGGCACGGGCGGTCCGGCCGCGGGCGCGCGGCTACAGCGCTATCAATTGAAGGAGCGCACCGCAGCACCGTTCCTCGACGGCATCCGCGCCTACACCGTCTCCGCGGACGGAAAGAAGCTGCTCTATCAGGCGGCCGGCGCAGGTGCGCCGCGCTGGGGCGTGGTTGCCACCGACAAACCTGCGCGCGTCGGCGACGGCGCAATCAACGTCGCCCAGTTGGAATCATGGGTCGATCCGCACACCGAATGGGCGGAGATCTTCCGTGAGTCGTGGCGGAATCAACGCGAGTTCTTCTATGACGCCAGCATGCACGGCGCCGACTGGAATGCCGTCTGGAAGAAGTACAGCCAGTTTCTGCCGTGGGTGAATCACCGCTCGGATCTCGGCTATGTCATCGCCCAGACGGGCGGCGAGCTCGTGGTGGGTCACTCGTACCTCACCGGACGCGGAGACGAGCCAACCGGCGACCCGCTTACCGTCGGACTGCTCGGCGCCGACTACGCCGTCGAGAACGGCCGGTATCGGATTCGCCGTATCTATACCGGCGAGAACTGGAATCCCGATCTCCGCGCGCCGCTCAGCGCGCCGGGCATTCATGTCGCCGAGGGCGACTATGTGCTCGAGGTGAATGGCCGGCCGCTCGTGGCGCCCGCGAACATCTACTCCCTGTTCGAGGAGACCGCGGGACGACAGACCGTTCTTCGCATCAACTCGACGCCGGCCTTCGAGGGCTCGCGCCTGATCACGGTCGTTCCCGTGGCGACCGAAGACGGCCTGCGCACGCGCGCGTGGATCGAGGACAACCGGCGCAAGGTGGACGAGCTCTCGCACGGGCGCCTCGCCTATGTGTGGCTGCCCAACACGTCAACGCCGGGCTACACGGCATTCACCCGCTATTTCTTCGCGCAGCAGGACAAGGAGGGCGCGATCATCGACGAGCGGTACAATCACGGCGGGCTCGTGGCGGATTACATCGTGAACGAGCTCGATCGCAAGCAGATGGGGTACTTCGCGACGCGAGACGGCAAGCCGTGGACGTCGCCGGGGGCGGGGATCTATGGTCCGAAGGTGATGCTCGTGAACGAGTCGGCCGGCTCCGGAGGCGACGCGCTTCCATACATGTTCCAGCAGCGGCATGTCGGTCCGCTCGTCGGCACGCGCACGTGGGGCGGGCTGGTGGGGACCACGGGCGTTCCGCCGACGATCGACGGCGGCGGGATCACGGCGCCGAGCATCGCGTTCTACAGTGCGAAGGGCGAGTGGCGCGTGGAGAACGAGGGTGTCACGCCGGACATCGAGGTGGAGTACACGGCGGCTGACGTCATTCGCGGCCACGATCCGCAGCTCGAGCGCGCGGTGACGGAGGCTTTACGCCTGCTCGATCAGAGCCCGGTGAAGAAGGCGAGCCGGCCCGTGCCGATCGATCGCGTGAAGCCCTAACGCTTGCGGGTGACGGCGGAGGCTGGCGTCCAACCGGGCCAGCTTCCGCGCTCCCCCTGCTTCGCGATGATGCTCGTGAGGCGCTCGGCGGCATTGTGCCAGTTCGTTTCCGCCGCGCGCTGTGCCGCATCGAGGTCGCCCTGTGCGATGGCGGCGGCGATCGTCTCGTGTTCCTTCACGGACGTCGCGAGCTGGTCGAGCAGGACGCTGACGTACAGTCGCGAATAGCGGTCGCTCTGCGGCTTGATGGCGCGATGCAACGTGAGCAGGCGGGGGCCGACGACGTCTTCGACGTAGCGGCTGTGGAACTCGAGGTCGAGCTCGAAGAAGCGCGAGGCGTCGCCGGGGCGCCGTGATTCCACCGCGAGTTGTGCGTTGGTGTCGCGGAGGCGGCGCACGATGTCGCGGCGTCGCGTGGCGGGAAGCGCGGCGGCGGTGCGTGCGGCGAGGCCCTCGAGATGTCCGACGATGAACATGACTTCGCGCCCATCGCTCATGGTGAGCGGTGCGACGATGAGGCGCCGTTCGCGGCCGTGCCCCTGGGCGGTGACGAAGCCTTCCTGTTCCAGGCGGTGGAGCGCGCTGCGGACGGGTGTGCGGCTCAGGCCGAGGCGTTGGGCGAGCACGCGTTCGGAGATGCGGGACCCGGGAGGCAGTTGTCCGCCGACGATGACGAGACGGAGGTCGTGGTACGCGCGGGCGACGTTGTCCATCGGCGCCATGGGCGCGTCTGTCGCGGGGCGCGTGGTGCGGCGGGCGGTTTTCCTGACCGGGCGGCGGGTGGTGGCGGGCATGGCGGCGAAGCTAGGGACGGCCAAAAAGACTCGCAAGCGACGCGGGGGTGCGCGGCGCGGCCCGGCGGTTCGAAAGCGCCGGACTGGTTGACCATTGTGGTATACCGAATGGCGTGATATGTTCGGGCCCGCGCCACGCCAGGGCGCGCCAGGTCCCTCCCACCAGCGGCCGATCCAACGTGAGCGACGGTTCTCCCTCCAGAACGAGTCAGACGCCGTCCCCTGTGGCCGACCACGGGGACATTCACGTCCGCGCGCTGGCGTCGCTTCAGGACTTCCGCGACTGCGTCGAGCTTCAGGACGACGTCTGGGGACCGGAGTGGAGCGACACCGTCCCCGCCTCCCTCCTCCAGGTGGCGACCTACGTCGGTGGGCTCGCGCTCGGTGCGTTCACGACGACCGGTGCGCTCGTCGGATTTCTCTTCGGGCTCACGGGCGTGGAGAACGGCGAGGTCGTCCACTGGTCGCACGTCCTCGGGGTGCGTGACGCGACGCGCAATCTCGGTGTGGGACGCATGCTGAAGGAGGCGCAGCGGGCGGAGCTCGCGCGTCGCGGCGTGATCCGCATGTCGTGGACGTTCGACCCCCTCGTGGCGAAGAACGCCCACCTGAATCTCAATCGCCTCGGCGCGCGGGTCGTCGAGTACGTCCCCGACATGTACGGCACGACCACGAGCCCGCTGCACTATGGGCTCGCGACGGATCGTCTGGTGGTCACTTGTGACACGCACGCGACGCCGCCTTCGGATCAACGCGAGGCGCCGTCGCCCGCGCCCGTGCTGACCCTCGACTCTCAACTCGACGCGCCGCCCTTCGATGGGGGAGCGCTGCCGCCACGACTCCGCATCGAGATTCCGACGGACATTCGTCAGGTGATCGATCAGGCGCCGGCAACGGCGGCGGAGTGGCGCGAGGCAGTGCGCGCGCATTTCCAGTGGGCACTGAGCAACGCATACGAGGTGACCGGACTGTATCGCGAGCCTGTCACTTCGCGGTCGTTTTACACGCTCGTACGGCGGGTTGCATGACCGGCGCCACGAAGCTCCATGTCGATCGCATCGTGCTGCGCGAGGTCCGTCTCGCGCTGCGAGAGCCATTTCGCATCTCGTCGGGCCTCGTCACCGACCGGCGAATCGCGATCCTCCAGCTCTTCGACGTCAGCGGCGCGTCGACGTGGTCGGAATGCGTGGCGTTCCAGGATCCGAACTACACGTCGGAGACGATCGACACTGCGTGGCTCGCCATCACCAAGTGGTTGGCGCCGCGCGTGCTGGGCCGCACGATCGATGGACCAGCGTCGGTGCGCGCCATTCTCGAGAAGAACATTCGCGGCCACAACATGGCAAAGGCCGCCGTGGAGATGGGATGCTGGGGTCTCGCGGCGGAGCTGAGTGGACAACCCCTGTCGCTTCTTCTCGGCGGCACGCGCGACCGGGTGGCCACGGGCATCTCGATCGGCATTCAGGCGTCGCCCGACGCGCTCGTGAAGCGGGCATCCGCTGCGCTCGAAGCCGGCTATCGCAAGATCAAGGTCAAGATTCAGCCGGGGCAGGATGTCGAGTACGTGCGCGCCGTCCGCCGGTCGCTCGGCGCAAAGGTGGACATCATGGCCGACGCGAATTCAGCCTACACGCTTGCGGATGCGGACCATCTCGCGGCGCTCGACGTGTTCGAGCTCATCATGCTCGAGCAGCCGCTCGGCGACGACGATCTCGTTCGCCACGCGACGCTTCAGCGCCGCCTCATGACGCCGATCTGTCTGGACGAGTCCATCACGTCGGTCGATCGGGCGGAGGACATGATCACGCTGGAGAGTGGCCGGATCATCAACATCAAGCCCGGACGCGTGGGTGGATTCAGCGCCGCGAAGGCGATTCACGACGTCGCGGCGGCCGCGCGAATGCCCGTGTGGTGCGGCGGCATGTTGGAGAGTGGAATCGGCCGCGCGTACAACGTGGCGCTCGCGTCGCTGCCGAACTTCTCGCTCCCGGGCGATCTCAGTCCGAGCGCGCGTTACTGGGCGCGGGACGTCGTGTCGCCCGAGTGGACGATGGACGGCGATGGCATGGTGCATGTTCCGCTCTCGCGGCCCGGACTCGGCGTGGACGTCGATGTCGACCGGCTCGACGCACTGACGATACGGCACGAGGAACTGCGGAGTACGGCCGCGATGGAGGTCGTTGCATGAGCGCCGTCGCGGATGCCGCTGCAGCGAACGGCCCGTTGAACGGCCGTCTCGTAGCGCTGCGCCGCGATCTTCATAGGCATCCGGAGCTGTCGTTCGCCGAAGTGCGAACGGGCGATCGGCTTGCGAGCGAGCTGGCGGCGTTGTCGCCCCGTCGCGTGGAGCGGGTGGCGCGCACCGGCGTGGTGGCGCGCATCGCCGGCCGCGATCCGTCGGCGCCGGTGGTCGCCATTCGTGGCGACATCGACGCGCTGCCCATTCACGAAGCAACGGGACTGCCGTTCGCCTCCGTGAACGACGGCGTGATGCACGCGTGCGGCCACGACGTGCATGCGACGTGGGCATACGGCGCCGCAGCGCTGTTGAGCGCCCATCCGGCCACGGGTGACGTGCTCGTGGTATTGCAGCCCGCCGAAGAAGTGGGAGAAGGTGCGTCGGCGGTGTTGGAGTCCGGCGCGCTCGACGACGCACGCGTCATCTTCGGTGCGCATGTGGATCGTCGCTTTACGGTAGGGCAGGTCGTCGCTCAAGGCGGGCCACTTGCTGCGTCGGCCGATACGTTCGAGATCGAGTTGATCGGACGTGGCGCGCATGGCGCACGGCCGCACGAATCCGCCGATCCCATCGTGTGCATGGCGGCGATCATCTCGTCATTGCAGACGATCGTCGCACGTCGTGTGAATCCAGCGACGCCGGCCGTGGTGACCGTGGGCATGGTGTCGGCGGGAACGGCGCCGAACGTCATTCCCGACCGAGCGGTGCTTCGGGGCACGCTGCGCGCGTGCGACGACGCGACGCGCGATCTGCTTCATGCCGAGGTGCGCGCCATCGCGACGCATGTCGGTGCCGCGCATCATGTGGACGTTCGCGTCTCGTCCGTCGGGACAGGTGTGCCGCCGGTGGTGAATGATGCACGCGCGGCGACGTGGGCAGCGGAAGCGGCGACCGCCGTACTCGGCGCCGATGCAGTCGTTCCGCTTGGGACGCCGAACATGGCGGGAGAGGATTTCGCGTGGTATCAGCGCCGGATGCCGGGTTGCTTCCTGCGCGTCGGCGCGCGACGGGAGAACGAAGCGGTGATCGCGGCACACTCGCCACAGTTCGACGTGGCGGAAGACGCCATTCTCGTCGGCGCGCTGGTCCTCGCCGAGTGTGCGCGTCAGGCATCGTCGGCCCTCAACGCGGAGCGTAGGTGATGGCGACCTCTTCATCCGAGCTGCGACGCACACTCGGGTTCACCGATCTCGTGCTTCTGGCGGTCGGTACGGTGATTGGATCGGGCATCTATCTCGTGCCCGGTACGGTGCTGCAACAGACCGGCGTGCAGACCGGTCCGGCGATGCTGGTGTGGGTGGTCGCCGGCGTGCTCTCGCTGCTCGGCGCACTGACGTACGCCGAGCTGGGTGCGATGAAGCCGGCCGCGGGGGGAATGTACGTGTTCATTCGTGATGCGTTCGGACCGCTGACGGCGTTTCTGTTCGGGTGGACGAGCTTCTTCGTCATCGCGAGCGGATCCCTCGCGACACTCGCCGTGGCATTCTCGCTATACCTGTCCCAGATCGTGCCGATGGGGCACGTGGCCTCGCGTGTGGTGTCCGTTGCCGTGATCGCTCTCACGGCTGCGGTGAACATTCGCGGAACGCGGCACAGTGCGACGATGCAGAACTGGACCACCGGCTTCAAGATCGGCGCTCTCCTCCTGATGGGCACAACGCTCATCGCCTTCGGTCATCCGCCGGCGACGACGATTCCCGCGTGGCCCTCGTCGGTCTCGCCCTCGCTTCTCACCGGATTCGGTACGGCGATGATCGGCGTGCTGTGGGCATACGAGGGATGGCAGTACGTGACGTTCTCCGCGGGTGAGACCATCGACCCGCAGCGCACGTTTCCTCGCGCAATCACGGTCGCGACGGCGGTGCTGGTCGTGACCTATCTGCTGGCGAGTTACGGCTATGTCGCAGCACTTGGGCCGGCTGCCGCGGCGCACAGCGAGCACATTGCCGCGGATGCAGTCAGCGCGCTGCTCGGCACCGCGGCTGGAAAGCTCGTGGGTGCGCTGATCCTCGTGTCCATCTTCAGCGCGACGAACGGCCTGATGCTCACCGCTCCGCGCGTGTATTTCGCGATGGCGCGCGACCGCGTGTTCTTCAATCGGCTCGGTGTCGTGGATGAGCGCTTCGGCACGCCGGTCATCGCGATTGCCGCAATTGCATTGTGGGCGGTGGTGCTGGCCGTGACCGGAACGTTCGTGCAGTTGCTCACGTATGTGGTTTTTACCGCCTGGATCTTCCATGGGCTTGGCGGCCTCGCCGTGATCGTGTTGAGACGACGCGAGCCGAACGCGATCCGACCGTTCCGTGTGCCGGGATATCCCGTAACGCCGCTGTTATTCGTGGCGTCTGCGCTGCTGCTCGTCGTCAACACCGTCATCGCGCAGCCACAGCGCGCCGTTGCTGGCCTGGCGGTGGTGCTGCTCGGAACGCCGGCCTACTTCGTCTGGCGTGCGAAGTCGCGGCGCGAGCCGGTGCTTACGAGACCACTCACTCAGGAAGGCTGAATGCTGGATCGTCGACTCCTCGCATGGGCGGTAGTAGCTGTCGCGACAACTGGCTGCGGCGGCGCGCGCGCCGCGGGCGTGGGCGTCGGCGCCGCGCCGGACTCGACGTATGATCTCGTCATCGCGAATGGGCGCGTCGTGGATGGTGCGGGCAACGCGTGGTTCAACGGCGACGTCGCCATTCGTGGCGATCGGATTGCCAGGATCGTGCGGCGCGGGCAGCAGGCGCCACTCATGGCACGTCGCACCATCGACGCGACGGGGATGGTGGTGGCGCCGGGATTCATCGACATCCAGGCGGGCGGCAATTACGTCAGCGGCGACGGACGCGACGTCAGCAAGGTGACGCAGGGGATTACCACCGAAATATTCGGCGAGGCTTATACCGGTGCGCCGATCAGCGACCTGTCGCTCGTGGACATGACGCCGGCGGGCGCGCAGACGGCGCGGCGTTTCATGGGCCCGCACGGTTTCGATGCATGGCTTCGGGCAATGGAGTCGCACGGCATTTCGCCGAACGTCGGATCGTTCGTCGGCGCGAGCACGCTGCGCAGCTATGGCATGGGCATGCACATGGGCGCTGCACCACCCGCCGCCATGGATTCGATGCGCGCAGCCATGCGTCGTGCGATGGAGGATGGCGCCTTTGGCCTTGGATCGGCGCTCATCTATCCGCCCGGCAATTATGCGAGCACCGAGGAGCTCATCGAGCTTGCGCGCGCCATGTCGCCGTACGGTGGCATCTACATCACGCACATGCGCTCCGAGGCCGACCAGGTCCTGGAGGGGATGGATGAAGCGCTCCGCATCGGCAAGGAAAGCGGCGTACCGGTGGAGATCTACCACCTGAAGGCGGCTGGCGTGCGCAATTGGAGCAAGGCGCGCGCGATGCTCGCCAAGATCGACTCGGCTCGCGCGACCGGATTCGACGTGCAGGCGAACATGTATCCGTACACGGCGGGAGGCACCGGTCTCGCCGCGTGTCTGCCTCCGTTCGCATCCGCCGATGGCAAGCTCATGGCGAATCTCGCGGACGATGCGGCGCGCGCACGCATTCGTGCCGAGGTCGCGCATCCCACGAGCTTCTGGGAGAGCCTGTGTGAGCAGGCGACGCCCGAGGGCGTGCTCATCACCGGGCTGCGAAATCCCGCGAATCAGAAGTGGTCGGGACACCGCCTGTCCGAGATTGCGGCCGGCATGAACAAGGACTGGCTCGACACCGTCATGGACCTGCTGCGCGCCGAGCAGGGCAACATCGGCACGATCTACTTCCTCATGAGTGAGGACAACGTCCGACTCTTTCTTCAGCAGCCGTGGATGAAGATCGGAACGGACGCTGGGGGCTCGGACCCCGACAGCACGCGGTCGCTCGTGCATCCACGATCGTACGGCACGTATCCGCGCATTCTCGGGCGGTACGTGCGCGATGAGCGCCTGATTTCGCTCGAGGACGCGGTGCGCAAGATGACGAGCGCCGTGGCGGAGCGACTGCTGATTTCCGACCGCGGCGTGCTCAGGCCGGGAATGTACGCGGACGTGGTCGTCTTCGATCCACGGCGCGTGCGAGACAATTCGACTTACGAACGGCCGCTGCAGCTCTCCACGGGCGTGCAGACGGTGCTCGTGAACGGCGTCGAGGTGGTGCGCGACGGCCGGCACACGGGGGCGAAGCCCGGACGGGTCGTCCGCGGATCCGCGTGGCACCCCCAAGGAATCTGATCATCCCACAGGAGCTCGGAATGCGAACTCGGCGATGGCAGCACTTCATGAGCAGCTCGCTCGCTGCGGCGTACGCAGGTGCGCTTGCGATCTGCACGATGGCACCGCGTAATGCCCACGCCGTGCAGCTCGTGCAGCAGAGCACGGAGATCACCGGGGTTGTCACGGACGGGCGGAACAGACAGCCGGTGTCCGGCGCGTCGGTGCTCGTCGTCGGCACGCGACTCGGTGTGCAGAGTGGGGTCGACGGCCGATTCCGCATCGGCGGCGTGAGCACCGGAGGCCAGGTCGTCATGGTGCGGCGACTGGGCTACGCAACGCAGCGGCGAAGCGTGACGCTGACCGGGCCACAGGTGATGAACTTCGAGCTCGAACCGGCGGCCATGTCGCTGGACGAAGTGGTCGTGACTGGAACCGCTGGCGGAGAGATCAGGCGGTCCATCGGCAACGCGGTGGCGACGATCAATGCCGACGATGCACTCGCGAAGTCGGGCGCACAGAGTGTGAGTACGCTCATCGGTGCGCGCGCACCCGGCGTGATCATCGCGCCGAGTACGGGACGTCTTGGCGCGGGTCCGGCGATTCAGATTCGCGGGCGCAGCAGCATCGGGCTGGACAACTCGCCGATCCTCTTCGTGGACGGCGTGCGCGTGAACAACGCGACGAACGCCGGTCCGGTGGCGCCGGCCGGGCGCCTGGGCGGACAAGCGTCGAACGTCTCCGGCCGGCTGAACGACATCAGCCCTGACGACATCGAGAGCATCGAGATCATCAAGGGTCCCGCCGCGTCAACGATCTATGGTACCGAGGCGGCGAGCGGCGTGATCCAGATCATTACCAAGCGCGGCGCAGCCGGAAATCGGCCACAGACGTCGCTCGTGGTCGAGGAGGGATCGATCTTTCTCCAGAATGCGGCAGGCCGCGTTCCGACGAACTACGACAAGGATGCGCAGGGCAACATCGTCGCCTGGAACGGCGTGCAGAGTGAGCAGGACCGCGGAACGCCCCTCTATCACACGGGCCAGACACGGAAGTACAACGCATCGCTCTCGGGCGGCCGCGAAGCACTCACGTACTTCGTCTCCACGGGCTATGAGAACGACTTTGGCGTGGAGCCGAACAACTCGCTGCGCCAGGCGAACTTTCGCGGCAATCTGAGTGTGCAGCCCGCACCGAACGTCGACTTCACGACCAGCCTGGGGTACACGTCGATCTCGAGCCATCTCGGTGCCGACATCGGCGCGTCGGCGCTGCTCGGTGCCGTCGTGGGTCACAAGCTGCTATTTCCCAATGCGCGCGGCTTCTATCCGAATTACACGCCCGACGTCCCTCAGACACTCTACGACAACGCGCAGGGTGTTCGCCGCTTCATTGGAAGCGCGACGCTGACGCACCGGCCCACGGACTGGCTTTCGCACCGGGGCGGTGGCGGCGGGCGGGTCGATCGGACAGACGCTGAGGCACAACACGATCGTCACGACCGAATCCTCGGCGAATGCGAAGGCGACTCTGCGATCGGGGCTGACTGCGACGTCATCCGTCGGCGGACAGTTCTACAGGACCGAACTCAACGCGAGCTTCCTCGGAGGCACCGGCTTTCCGGGCTATGGTGTGGAGACGGTGAACTCCGCGTCGACGCCGGCTCCATCGACGCAGGCGCAGACGCTGAACACCACGATCGGCGCGTACGGACAGGAGCAGTTCGGCTGGCGCGACCGCCTGTATTTGACGGGTGCGCTACGCGTGGACAACAACTCCGCATTCGGCGACAAGTTGAAATGGGTGACCTATCCGAAGGTCAGTCTCGCGTGGGTGGCGAGCGAAGAGCCGTTCTGGCGCACGAACAGCGTGGTGACCTCACTGCGGTTGCGTGGCGCATATGGGCAATCGGGTCGCCAGCCGGCGGCGTTCTCCGCGCTGCGCACGTTCAGCCCCGCGCAGGGTCCAGGCGGCAGCTCTTCAACCGTCTCGACGTGGACTTCACGTACTTCAACAGGCGGACGACCGATCTGATCATCAATCAGCCGGTGGCGCCGTCGAGCGGATTCTACGTGGCGACGCCGGCGAATCTCGGCCGCGTGGACAACCACGGCGTCGAGATGCTTGCGACGCTCCAGGCGCTCACGCGTCGCAATCTTTCCTGGGATGTCATCGTCAACGTCGCCACGAGCCAGGACCAGATCAAGGATCTCGCCGGTATTGGCGGCATCGTCGTGAGTGCCGGCCAGACGAACGTCGTCGGCTATCCGATCGGCGGAATCTTCACCAAGCGCGTGGTCTCGGCTGACCGCGACGCCACGACCGGATTCGCGACGAACGTCCTGTGCGACGGCGGAGAGGGCAAGCCTGCCGTGGCATGCGCGACCGCACCGTTTGTGTTCATCGGCACACCAACGCCAAAGGTCACCGGATCCGTCGCGAATACCGTGACGCTCTTCGGCAATCTTCGCCTGTACGGGCTCGTGGACTACAAGCGCGGGCACCGCGTGTCCAACAACAATGAGCAACTGCGCTGCACGGGCGCGGTGGGCGCACCGCTCTGCCGCGCGAACTACTACCCGTTGGAGTACGATCCCGTCTATCTCGCGGAGCGCGTCGGCACGGCGGGGGGGCAGGGCATCGTCGATCAGTATTTCCAGGACGGCTCGTTCGCGAAGCTGCGCGAGCGTCAGTAACGGTCGCCGGACGCGATCTCCATACCTGGACGAACTACGCGGGCATCGACCCCGAAGTGAACGTGAACAACGTCGCTACAACCGCGGGGACGGCCGATCAGGCGGTCACACCGCCGCTGAGCCGTTTCATCGTGTCTCTCAACCTCAAGTTCTGACCATGCGACTCTCCATTCATCGACGTTCCGCACGGTGGCTGGGACTTGCGCTGACGACCATCACGCTCGTCGTCGCGTGTCGCGACATCACCAGCCTCGCGCAAGAGAACCCGGGCTCGCTCTCGGGTGCGACGCTCTACGTTCCCGGCAATGCGCAGTTGATCGTGAACGGCGCCATCTCGGACTTCGAATGCGCATATGCGCGCTACGTGGTCGGAAGCGGCCTGTTTACCGACGAGCTGTCGGTTGGAATCTCGAACACGACCAACTTCGACTACGACGCCCGACGGCTGCTGACGGCCAGCACGTACGGCACGAATCACTGCGGCGCCACTCCGAGCTCGACGCAGCAGCCGGGGATCTATACGCCGCTTTCCACCGCGCGGGCGACCACCGACACCGCGGCCGCGTACCTCGAGCTGTGGACCGATGCACAGGTAGCGAATCGCACCAAGCTGCTCGGGCAGACCTATGCCTACGCCGGATACAGCCTCATTCTCCTCGGCGAGGGCATGTGCACGACCGCCATCAACCTCGGGCCCGAGCTCACATCGGCACAGGTCTTCGCTGAAGCGAAGATTCGATTCGACAAGGCGATTACCGCTGCCACGACGGCCAACGACGCGGTTACACTCGGGCTGGCTCGCGTGGGCCGCGCCCGTGCGTTCGCCGATCTCGGCGGTGCGGCGAACCTCGCCGCTGCGGCGACCGATGCCGCTGCGGTGGCCGCGACGTTCGTGGTCAACACGTCGCCGGATGCCGTCAATACACGGCGACAGAACGCGCTCTTCATCAACATCTCGCAGAGCTCGTATTCGACCGTCGATACCTCGTTCCGGAACGTTCTCGTTCCGGGAGGGACGACGCAGGATCCCAGAGTCGCAGTCACCGACCTTGGCCGCAACGGCACCGCCGGCGGTTCGCGCCTCTGGCTGCCCAACAAGGCATCGACAGTTGCGTCGCCGATGCGCGTCGCCAGCTACGCTGAAGCACAGCTCATCATCGCCGAGAATGCAGCGGCGACGGGCGATCTCGCGGCAGCCGTGACGGCAATCAACAATGCACGCGCACGGACGGCGGGTGTACCGACATACGTACTTCCGGCGGGCGCCACGGCTACCGACGTCAAGAATCAGATCATCGAGGAACGGCGCCGCGAGCTCTTTGCCGAGGGCCACCGTCTGGGCGATCTGCGTCGCTTCAGCCTGCTGTTTCTGCCCGCCGCCGGCGCGCCGTTCCAATACGGTGGCGTGTACGGAACGCAGACGTGCTTCCCGCTTCCGGACGTCGAGCGCATCAACAACCCGACGATTGCCAAGGGAGGCTGATCGCGATGCCGATGAAGGCATGGCGTTGCACGCTCGCTGGCGCGGGAGTGTTTCTGTTCTGCGCCAGCCGGGCCGCATCGTCGCAGGTGGTGCTGCCGCCTCCTGTCGAGCTGCGCGTTCCGAAGCCGCCGACGCTGGCGCACGACGAGAACGGCGCATTGCTGGTGTACGAGCTGTACGTCACCAACTTCTCATCGCAGCCGACGACGTTGAAGAGCGTCGAAGTTCTCACGGGCGACGACGAGCGACGAGTGCTCTTCACTCTCTCCGATTCGGCGCTGACGCAGAACATGGCGCGCCCTGGCGCGGCCGTTCCGGCCGCGGAGCGAGCAAAAATTGCAGGCGGGCTGCGCGCCGTCGTCTACCTGTGGGTTCCGCTGCCCGCGGATGCACAGCCCGCGTCCATTCGTCATCGCGTAAAGCTCGAACAGGGAAGCGGTGACGTGGCTCACCGCCAATGGTCCGTCGCCGCGCTCAGGGCATCGGCGTGCGCTCGTGCCGATTGGGGGCGTGCCGGCCATCGGGCAGCGCTTCGCCATCGACTACGTGAAGGTGAACGACAAGGACAGCACGTACTCGGGCGACCGGCTCAAGAACGAGAGCTACTACGCCGAAGGAAATGATGCGCTGGCCGTGGCAGATGGACGCGTCGTCGTGGTGAAGGACGGCATTCCGGAAAATGTGCCCGGCGTCAACTCACGCGCCGTGCCCATCACCATCGAGACCATCGGCGGCAATCACGTCATCATCGATCTCGGCGACGGCCGATTCGCTTTCTACGCGCATCTCAAACCGGGCGCCATTCGCGTCAAGGTCGGCGACCATGTCAAGCGCGGACAGGTGATTGGCCTGGTGGGAAACTCCGGCAATTCGACGGAACCGCATCTCCACTTTCACGTCTCCGACGGAACCTCTCCCCTTGGCAGCGAAGGGCTGCCATACGGATACGACGCGTTCGAGGTAGTGGGGCGTTGCCGGACCTTCGGCGCGTGTGTCCGCGAGCCGGCAAAGGTGCTTCGTGCGGAGACGCCGAGGGAGAACATGCTGGTGCGGTTTCCATGAGGGACGTGATGCGGCTGCGTCTTCCTTCGTGGATTCTGGCCGCCACGGTCGTGACGCTTGCCGCAACGCCGCTCGGCGCGCAGCGAGCACCGTACGACATCGTGATCCGCGGTGGACGCGTGCTCGACGGAGCAGGGAATCCCTGGATTCTCGCCGACGTCGGAATTCGGGACGGAAAGTTCTCGCGCATCGGCGTGATCCCGGAGAAAGGCACGATCGAGCTGGACGCGCGCGGCAAGTACGTGTCTCCCGGCTGGATCGACGTGATGGACCATTCAGGCAGTGTGCTTCGCCGGAATCCGCGCGCGGAAAACAAGCTGATGATGGGCGTGACCACGACGATCGGCGGCGAGGGTGGCACTCCGGTGCCGGCCGGCCAGGTGGCGTCGTATTTCGCTCAGCTCGAGCAGCAGGGCATCAGCATCAACTTCGGCACGTACTTCAGCGAGACCCAGGCACGTGTGGCGGTGCTCGGCAGATCGTCGAGAGAGCCCACGGCGGCCGAGCTGGAGCGCATGCGCGCGGTGGTGGACACCGCGATGCGCGCTGGCGCCATGGGGATGACGACCGCCCTGATCTATCCGCCGAGCAGCTACGCGACCACGAACGAGTTGATCGAGGTGGGGAAGGCGGCGGGGCGGTATGGCGGTCTGTATGCGAGCCACATCCGCGGCGAAGGGAAGGAGGTCGTGCAATCCGTGGAGGAGGCGATCAGGATCGGCGAACAGGCGGGAATGCCTGTCGAGATCTTTCATCTGAAGGTTGCCTACAGGCCCGGATGGGGCATTCTCATGGATTCCGTGCGGCGCGTGATCGAGGCGGCGCGGGCGCGCAACGTGGACGTTGCGGCGGACATGTACGTCTACACCGCTGGCGGCACGGGACTCGAGGCGACGATTCCGAGCTGGGCGTTCGACGGCGGAATGGACTCGCTCGTTGCACGGCTTGCGAGCCCCGCCACGCGCGCGCGCCTGAAGGCCGAGCAGCGCAGCGGAGTCGCCGGCTGGTGGAACATCATCGAGGCCGCGGGCGGATGGGGCGGCATCGCGCGTTCGATTTCGTATCACAGGGCAAAGGCCGAGTCATGGCGCTCTACCACATGATGGGTGAGCAGGACATCGAAACGGCGCTGCGTTTCCCGTGGACGAGCATCGGCAGTGATGCGGGTGCCGCCGCGACGCTTGGTGCAGCGGACGATCTCGGTCTTCCGCACCCGCGATCGTACGGCAATGCCGTCCGCGTCATCGCGAAATACGTGAAGGAGCGTGGCGTGCTCACGCTGGAGGACGCCGTGCGCAAGATGACGTCGTGGCCCGCGACGCGATATCGGCTTGCGAGTCGCGGGACCATCAAGGAAGGCAATTGGGCCGACGTCACGATCTTCGACCTCGCCACGCTTCAGGACAAGGCGACGTACGAGCATCCCACGGAGCTTCCGACGGGCATCGAGTGGGTGCTCGTCAATGGCGCTGTGACGATCGACCATGGCCGGCACACCGGTGTGACCGCCGGGCGCGTGCTGTATGGGCCCGGCAAGGACATTTCTTCGAGCTCGAGGTAAGGTGCGGAACTACGCTCTGAATTCACGAACCGTGGCCGCCACGCGTCGCGCGATTGCCGTGCTGTTGCTTTCCGCCGCGCCGGTTGCGGCACAGCGCGCGCCCGACTTCGCCGCCTTCGACCGATATGTCGACAAGGCCGTTCGTGACTGGAAGGCGCCGGGCCTGGCCATCGCCGTCGTCAAGGACGATTCGCTCGTCTTCGCCAAGGGCTACGGCGCCATCGAGCTCGGGAAGCCAGCACGCGTCAACGAGCACACACGATTCGCAATCGGTTCCACGACGAAGGCCATGACCTCCGCCGCGCTGGCCATGCTCGTGGACGAAGGCAAGCTGCGGTGGGATGACAAGGTCATCGATTACATCCCCGACCTGCGGCTGTACGACGCCTATGCCACGCGCGAGCTCACGATTCGTGATCTCCTCTCGCACCGCACCGGCCTGCCGGGCACCGATCTATTCTGGGGCGTGGAAGAGAACATCCGTCCCTTCAACGATGTCATACATCGCCTTCGATACATCAGGCCGACTTCTTCGTTCCGCTCGACTTGGACATACCAGAATGTCATGTATGCGATGGGCGGCGCGGTCATCGAGCGCGTCTCGGGCAAGCCGTGGGACGTCTTCATTCGGACGCGAATCTTCGCCCCGCTCGGGATGACGGAGTCCGAGGCCCTGGTGACGGACATTCGCGGCAAGGCGAACGTTGCCGTTCCGCACTCACAGATCCGCGATACCGTGCGTGCCGTGCCAATCAGGTCCACCGACGGCGTGGCGCCGGCCGGCTCGGTGTGGTCGAGCGTCTCGGACATGTCGAAGTGGATGCGCTTCATGCTGGACAGTGGACGCGTGGGCACGACACGCCTCATCACGCCCGCAAACTTTCGCGAGTTGGTCGCGCCGCAGATGCGCGCGCCCATCGGCCAGTATCCCGCTCTCGAGCTCGCGGCGCCGCACTTCTTCACCTACGCGCTCGGCTGGTTCGTGCAGGACTATCATGGACGAACCGTGTGGATGCACACGGGCAGCATCGATGGCATGAGCGCCATCATCGGCCTCCTCCCGGAACAGCGCGTGGGCGTTTACGTGCTTGGCAATCTCGATCATGTCGAGCTCCGTCATGCGCTCATGTATCAGGCATTCGATCTCTACGGATCGGGGCCCTCGCGTGACTGGAGCACGGATCTCGCGGCGTTGCTTGCGTCAAAGCGCGGACCACGGGTCGCCTCATCCACGGCGCCGCACGTGGCGACCACGAAGCCATCGCTGCCGATCGAGCGCTACGCCGGCACCTACGTCGATTCCGCCTACGGGAGCATCGTCGTCACTGCGACAAGCGGCGCACTGAGCGCGCGATTCGAGAAGCTCGATCTCGGTATGCTGGAACATTGGGACTATGAGAGCTTTCGCGGCCGGCCTCCCGCGCACGTCGAAGAAGTCACGCCACTCACGTTTCAGGTCGACGGCACGGGCGGTGTCGCCGCCGTTCGCGCCTTCGGCGCAACATTCACTCGCGTCACGGACACGCCGTCACGATGACATCCACGACCGCGCGGCTCATGTGCTCCAATCGTCTCTCACGACGTGTACTCGTTGTGAATGCGCTGCTGCTCTTAGTCGCGTTTAGCGATGCGGGCGCACAAGCCGCCGCCGCCGCACCGGCGCGCACGCCGCTCGAATTCGAGAAGACCGAGGTGATGATTCCCATGCGCGACGGCGTGAAGCTCCACACGCTCGTCTATACGCAGAAGGGTATCACGGAGGCGCGGCCCATCATTCTCAATCGCACGCCCTACGGCATTGCCGGCACCGCACGCGTGATGAATGGCTCGTTCGCCGAGCTGGCCGACGAAGGCTACGTCTTCGTGTTTCAGGACATTCGCGGCCGGTTCACGTCCGAGGGACAATTCGTCATGCTGCGTCCGCCGCGCGACCGAAAGGCGGCCGGCGCCGTCGACGAGAGCACGGACACGTATGACACCATCGCATGGCTGATAGCGAACGTGCCGGCGAACACGGGCAAGGTCGGCATGCTCGGCGTGTCGTACCCGGGCTGGCTGACCGTGATGGCGATGCTCGATCCGCATCCCGCGTTGAAGGCCGTGTCACCACAGGCGTCGCCCGAGGACATGTTCATCGGCGACGACTTCCACCACAACGGCGCGTTCCGTCTGAGCTACGGCTTCGAGTATGCCGCCATGATGGAGGCCGGCAAGGAGATCAAGGCATTTCCGTTCGACAAGCCGGACCTGTATGACTGGTATCTCGACGTCGGCTCCCTGGCGCACATCGACGAGCGCTACCTGCACGGCAAGATTCCCACGTGGACCGACTTCGCCACGCACGCGAGCTACGATGCGTTCTGGAAGCGGCAGGCCGCGTCGCCGTATCTCACGAGCGTCAACGTGCCGACGCTCAACGTCGCAGGATGGTGGGATCAGGAGGATTTCTTCGGGCCTATCAAGATCTACGAGACGCTCGAGAAGCACGACACCAAACACCTCAATTATCTCGTCGTAGGCCCATGGAATCACGGCGGATGGAATGCCGCCACCGGCCAGAAGCTCGGCGACGTGGACTTCGGCAGCGCGACGTCGGCCTACTTTCGCAAGAGCATTCAAGCGCCCTGGTTCGCGTATTGGCTCAAGGGCAAGGGGACGCTAAATCTCGCCGAGGCGACGACGTTCGAGGCGGGGTCGAACGCGTGGCAGTCACATGACAGTTGGCCGCCGAAGGCGGGCGTCTCGGCGCGAAAGCTTTACCCGCAGGCGAATGGCGTTCTGTCATTCGACGCACCGTCGCAGAAGGGCGAGGCGTTCGACGCGTATGTCTCCGATCCGGCCAAGCCGGTGCCGTATCGCCCGCGGCCCATTCTTCCCTCGTTCATGCCGCCATCCACGTGGTCGCGCTGGCTCATGGACGATCAGCGCTTCCTGAACGGCAGAAACGACGTGCTGAGCTGGCAGACACCGCCGCTCACGGAGGACGTTGCGATCGCCGGCGCCATCACGGGGCATTTGTTCGCTGCCACGTCAGGCTCCGACGCGGATTGGGTGGTCAAGTTGATCGACGTCTATCCCGACAACTATTCGGCGGACCCGAAGCTCAGCGGATACGAGCTGATGGTGGCGAACGACGTCTTTCGCGGACGATTCCGGAAGGGCTTCGACAAGCCGACAGCGATCGAGCCGAATCACGTAGAGGAGTTCACGGTCGATCTCCACACGCAGAGCTATCGCTTCCTGAAGGGCCACCGCATCATGGTGCAGGTGCAGAGCAGTTGGTTCCCTCTCATCGATCGCAATCCGCAGACGTTCGTGCCGAACATCTTCGCGGCGCCGGACTCGGTGTTCAAGGCCGCCACGCAGAAGATCTATCGCGCCTCGGGCAAGGCGACGTACGTCGAAATCCCCGTCGTGAAGAGCGCGGCGCCAATTCCCTAGCGCGAAGGCGACCGCTCAGCGGCCGATGGCCTGGAGCTCGACGAGCAGGCAACGGTCCTGCACCACGTCGATTCCCGCGCGCGCAAAGCGCTCGGCCGCGGCGTCATTGCGAATGCCGAGCTGAAACCACACCGACGCGGGGTGCTTGGACAGGATGTCGTCCACGTGCTGGTCGATGTCGCGCGGGCGCCGGAATACGTTGACCATGTCCACCTGTCCCGGCACGGCCGAGACCGTGCGCACGACGGGCTCGCCGAGAATCTCCGTGACGTCGGGATAGTAAACGGGCACGGGGACAATCGCGTATCCAGCGCGCTGCGCGTACTCGGGCACGTAGTACGCCGGCTGGCCGGTCTCTTCCGTCTTGATGCCGAGCACCGCTATGCGGTGAGTACGTCGAAGGAGGCGCTCGATGCCGGCGTCATCATCGATCAGATGCGTCCGCCAGTCCACCGCCGTTGCGGGTGTATCCGGTGTCGTCATGAGATCAGTAGTGAAGACCAGTACCCGGTATCCGGCACTCGGTAAAACAGCGTATCCGGTACGAACCATCAACCTAACGACAGACCAAGACAACGAGCGACGTCCGACGAAGGCCGCCTTCTACCGGATACCCGCTACCGAATGCCGGATACAGAGTACTTGAGTCCCTCCGGGTACTGCTGCTGCGTCGTCACTTGTGAAGTGTACTTGTCCGCCGAATGCTCTGTCCGGCTAGATTTCTCTTCGCAACGAACGGAGCTGTCCCACAGATGCGAATGCTTGTTCTTGGCGCCGGACTTCAGGGCTCGGCGTGTGCATACGACCTGCTTCAGAACCCCGATGTGAAGCAGGTGCGGCTCGCCGACCTTCACTTCGATCACCTGCCGCCGTTTCTCCGGCCGCTCTCGGGCGAGCGGCTGATTCCGACCACGCTCGACGTACGCAACCGCGATGCGGTGCTGGCCACGATGCGCGAAAGCGACGCGGTCATGAGCGCCATCCCCTACTACTTCAACCTCCAGCTCGCTCAGTGCGCCGTGGAGGCCGGAGTCCACTTCTGCGACCTTGGCGGCAATACGGACATCGTCTTCAAGCAGAAGGCGCTGGCGTCCGAGGCGGCCGCGAAAGGAATCACGATCGTTCCGGACTGCGGCGTTGCGCCGGGAATGGTGGGCGGCCTGCCACAGCACCCCGAGCCGCCGCTCAACTATCAGATCGTCTATTCGCTCGAAGGCGTGCTGGACTACTACACGACCCATTCGTGGGTCGTGCGCGACGGCAAGCGACAGCAAGTGACGGCGCTCTCCGAGCGCGAGACCGTGGAGTTTCCCGCACCTGTCGGCGCGCTTGAGGCGTTTCATACCGCGGGCGGGCTTTCGACGATGGCGTTCCGGTACGAGGGGAAAATTCCGACGATGGAGTACAAGACGCTTCGCTATCCCGGACACGCGCAGGTCATGGAAGCCATCCGGGATCTCGGCTTGCTCGATCTCGACGGCGTGGAGGTAAAGGGATGCACCGTGGTTCCGCGCGATCTCTTCGTGCGCGTGGTCGGTCCCAAGCTCACGAAACCGCATAGCAAGGACGTGCTCGCGCTGCGGGTGATCGTGTCGGGCACCAAAGCGGGCGCGCCGGCCACACGACGCTTCGATCTCATCGATCGCTACGACGAGAAACACGGCATCAGCGCGATGATGAGGACGACGGGCTACTCCCTGTCCATCACGGCCCAGATGCAGGTGCGCGGCCTGGTGCGTCCTCCCGGAGTATGGACGCCCGACGAGTGCATGCCATCCGCGGACTACATCGCCGAGCTGCGTGCGCGCGGCATGGATCTACGCGAGAGCGCGTGACAGATCCGCGACGCCTCTGCGTCAGCGGATGAAGTTCGCGAGCGTCGCCCCCATGGCGTCCATGGTGGCCTTCGCGTTGCCCCGATCGTTGCCGTTGTAGAGGAACGCGAAGTACCACGCATCCGTCGACGCAACAGCTCCGATTCCCCGGCCACCGGCAACGAGCCGTGAAACGCCGACGACCATGGCCCACGGTGCGCATAGCTCAGCAACTGCACCATGAGACGCGGGGTGAAGTAGTCCAGCGTTGAGAGTCCGGAGCCGTCGAACACGCGGATGGCCTCCGGGTCGCCGGCTACTTTCGTGCGGACGAAGTTCCGAAGATTCGCGAGTCCGGTTTCCGCCGTTCCCCGACCAAGCGGCGAGCTGGCGCGCGACGCGTCCCGAAAGAGCAGCTCCGCCACGATGTTGATGCTCTCGCGATTCATCTCGGAGACGATCTGGGCAAGCGGCGGCGATGCGACGCCTGCGACCTTCGTGGCAGCGGTCGGCGTCGCGCCGGGCCGGACCTTTCCTGTAACGGTGACGCCAGCGTTCTGTAGCGCTGCGTTGAGTGCTCCCGCCGTAAACAACGCCGGATCATCCACCACGAGCGAGTATTTCAGCGGACCACTGAGCGCCCCGATGGTGCCGCTCACGTCGATGCCGCCGTCGGCCGCGCGCCGTGCGATGATTCGGCCCCCGCGACCACCCGTGAGACGCACCTTGCTGCGCAGGGGAATCGTCGTGCTCACCGGCTCGAGCGTCACCTGCGCCACCTTGCCCGCCGGACTCACCACCACCCACACGAGATTCTCGTTCAGCGACAGCGCCGACACGCGCGCAGCGTATGCGGCGCCGAGGTATGTGGTCTTCCATCCGTCGGGAATGCGCTTGTCGTCGAAGACCGTCTCGTCGTACACGAGATCACCCGCGACCTTCTTCACCCCAGCCGCAACGATCGACTGCGCGAGCGTCGCCATGGGGAGATTAGCGTCTCTGAAGAACCGCGCGGACAGCGATGGATCGCCGTCGCCGCGAAGATAGAGATTGCCCTGCACGGTGCCATCGGTGCCCACCGGACCATCGCGCAGGACGTCGGTGGAAAACGTGTGATCCGGGCCGAAACGGTCCAGCGCCGCGGCGGTGGAGAACAGCTTCATCGTCGACGCGGGCTGCATCATCTCGCTCGCGTTCTGCTCGAACAGCGTGTCTCCACGCGTGAGCGACACCACCATCACGCCGAAGTGACCACCGCGCACTCGGCTCGTGATCATGGTCGACAGGTCGGTGCTGAGCGCCTGCGTGCCGTTGGGCGAAGTCCATGCTGGGGCGGCGGGCTCGCGCCGGCTGGTACGCCGTGGCTTCGGCGCGGTGCGGCGCGTGCGCTTCGGCGGCTTCTTTCGGAGGCTGGCCTGATGGACGACGCTCTCGCCAGCGGACTGTGGCGTTGGGGCGAGCGCGGCGCGCGCGTCGGCAAGCGGTACCAGCGCCGCGAACGCGCACAGGGCCAATGAGACCGTACACCGAACGATGCGCGGGCGATTCCGGGAATGATCCATCACCCTGAGAAATGGCAACTCGCGTTCCAGTAGCTTGGAGGCGTGGGTTCCGGCGCCCGGGGAGGGCGGTACCTGCAATCTAGCGACGAGACCGACCCTTCCGGGTCACGTCTCATGCAGCGCCCAGCTGAGCGCAGCGTCGTAGT